>JGI12210J13797_10776372_pt1 | contig 22568 bp, 26 predicted proteins | sample ElkSlonscriptome_3_FD_13797 | JGI IMG/M metagenome (IMG submission 13797)
GTGGAATCTATGGGTGACTCGGATCGCGCCGGATCATCAGGTCTCTGAATATATGAGTGTCCACATGAGTCTCACGGGAATGCGGGGAATCCTTTCTCCGATTATCGCCTACTCCCTTCTCCCTGTATTGTCTCCGCAGTCCCTGAGCTGGATTAGCCTCTTTCTTCTCGTTGTATCCGGCGCGATGTTCATCGCCCTGTGGCGGAATCCGCATGTCGGCCCAAAATTCGCGGGCCGCGACAACAGCCAAGCGACTTGACGTGTGGCCTATCGCTCACGCCCGAGGATGAGCCTGGCGATACACCTCCTGCAAACGCCCAATACTAGTGTGGGTATAAATTTGGGTAGTCGAAAGACTCGCATGACCCAGCAATTCCTGCACGCTCCGAATATCGGCACCCCCATCGAGTAGATGGGTCGCAAACGAGTGCCGAAGCTTATGGGGAGATAAATCATGAGGAAGATCGGCAAGAGCCAAATAGGTTTTCATCCTCTTCTGTAGCCACCGTGCCGATACGGGCCGGCCCGAAGGCTGCACCAGAATCGGCCCGGAGGACTGACTGGCGCGGCCGCTCACATGAAGGTGCTGGCGGACACAGTGGAGTGCCACTTTACCCACTGGAACAATTCGCTCCTTATTCCCTTTTCCAAGGACCCGAAGAAGGCCCCTATTCACCTCAAGTTTAGAAATATCCGCGCCCACCAACTCACTGATCCGGATGCCTGCGCCGTAAAGTAGTTCGAGAGCCGTTCTATCCCTCCACATCTCTTGCGCGTTAATCGTTTCGTTTTCAAAGAGTTGAGCCGGACCTTCCAAAAATTTTCGAATCTGATTCTCGGTGAGAAATTGAGGCAGATTCTTTTCCAGTTTCGGAAGGGATAGTGCGGTAAACGGATTGCGCTCTACCTCCTTTCTTTCGCGAAGATAGCGATAAAAGGCCCGTAATCCCGCGATTCGGTTGTGAACCGTGCGGCGCGAATATTTGCGCTGCAGTTCGATCGCGTAAGAGCGAACGGTCCGCAGATCAACTTCACGCCATTGTTCCCCATCCCCCAAACCTTTCAAGAAATCGAGAGTTGCGGATCGGTAGTTTCGAATGGTCGCGGGAGCCATCCTTCTCTCCCCTTTTAGATGGGCAAGGAATCGATCCAGTTCCGGAAATGAGGAATTTTCCTTGTCTGAACCATCGATCATCGCACGATCCAAACCCGCTGATGCCTGAAAGCCAACCTCATTCCGCCCTCCTGCCGAGCCTACTTCTCGTATCGATGCTTTTCCTGTGCGGATGTAGCATTGTGGGTTCTCCCTCGCTCTCGGGAACGTGGAAGAGTGATCACACAGACATACGGCTCATATTTGGCCCAGGTGACGTTTTCCGAATGGAAGATCAAAGCGGAGAAAAAGACTTTGCCAGTGGGCTCATTCGATTCCAGGGAAGAGAAGTCACCTTTTTCAATCGCGCGGGTTCCGGCTTGGCGGCAGCCAGCTCCTCGCCAGGCAGCTACATGTATCAGATTGAGGGAGAGCTCCTAGCCTTTAAAAAAATCTCTGACCCCAACCTAGATCGGGCGAAGATTCTTGTGGGAACCTGGGAAAAGGTCTCAAGCGGCCCCTGAAAGATTTATCTACGCGCGTTTGCCAAGAAATTGACAACCCCGTCTCCGCAAAAGTCTTCCAGTAAATCAATCTTCCAAAACCCAATAGTACCGACCACTTGCGATGAACCGAATCTTCCCCGTGTTTACATCGCCATTGTCAAAGGAACGATCAATCTGAGCAATCTGATCCGCTGGTATGGTGGGATTATGCACCCCCACCGCTAGCGTGACGCCGCTCTTGTTGTACTCGACATCCCAATCACCTCCGATCTTTGGCCCCTTCTCCCAATTTTCAACGTTGAGGTACTCCTGAAGCTCTGCGGCGACCGTTCCCGAGCTAGATCCCTGGTCCATATTTCCTGTCTCCAAGACACATTGGGAAACCGCATCCTTAAAAACACGCAGGTCATTAATGAAACGAGAGTTCTGCGCAGAAACTCGGATTTTCTGAAAGGCAGGGATTGCGATCGCCGCAAGGAGCCCGATGATCACGACCACTATCATGATTTCGACCAGTGTAAATCCATGACGGCTCCTACCCATTTGCTAAATCCTTATCAAAATTCGGCCAAAGGCAAGAAATAATCCTTATGTGAGAAATGGCCCGATTTACGGAAAACCCGATGATTTACAGATTTGAAAAATTGACCCGATTTCCTAATCTTCCGACCATTCAATATGAGTTCCTTCTTCGCAAGCCCCCTCCTCGGCGTAAACATTGATCACGCAGCTACCCTGCGCCAAGCTCGATATCGGGATATGGAAAACACCTGCGGTGGCTTTATTGAACCCGATCCAGTCCAAATCGCTATCCGCGCTGAACAGGAAGGTGCCGACGGGATTACGGTTCACCTCCGGGAGGACCGGCGCCACATCCAGGATCGCGACATCTACAGGCTTCGTGAGTCAATCGCGACCCGACTCAACATGGAGATGGCCTGCACGCCGGAAATGCTGCAGATCGCCCTCGACCTTCGCCCAGACAGTGTGTGCCTCGTTCCCGAAAATCGAAAAGAAGTCACGACCGAAGGCGGTCTGGACCTCGCAGAGCGGGAACGCGAAGTCCGCGAAATCATCCAGACCCTCAAGGCTGCAGAGATACCGGTAAGCCTCTTTATCGACCCGAACCCGCGCCAGATTGATCTCGCTGCCGAGCTTGAAGCACCTGTGGTCGAGCTCCATACGGGCGCATATGCCCACAAGTTTGGCACCCCTCGTCAACGGGAAGAATGGGAACGGCTGGTGTCGGCCGCTCAGCGTGCTCACCGTGCTGAGATCATCGTCAATGCTGGCCACGGAATCAATTACACGAATATCTCTGAGGTGTGCCGCCTTCCCCATCTTCACGAGTTGAACATCGGGCATAGCATCCTTTCCCGAGCCCTGAGCCTCGGTATCGGCGAAGCGGTCCGTGAAATGAAAATCAGAATGTGCGGAAAACCTCAGGTTCTATGATGCCGCCCGAAATCCCGCCGACGGCCAGTGTGCTCGGAATCGGAATCGACCTGATCGAAGTTTCCCGAGTCTCGAAGGCACTCGAACGCCAGAAAGAGCGGTTTCGCTCCCGGGTGTTTACCCCCGGTGAACTCACTTATTGCGATGGGATCAAATTTAATGGCCCGCATTTCGCAGCCCGTTTCGCAGCAAAAGAGGCCGTATCGAAAGCTTTCGGCACGGGGATTGGCGAGCACCTCGGCTGGAAATCAATCGAAGTGGTCAGAGATTCGAGAGGAAAACCGTCGATCCGACTCGATGAGAAAGGACTTCTGCTTCTTCGTGAGAAACAGGCAACCGATGTGCTTATAAGCTTGGCCCATACGCGGGAACACGCGACCGCGATTGCAATCTTGATCGAATAGCTCCATCGAAACGTGATTATCGACTCCCACCCTGTTCTCTCGTGCGAAGCTGCAAAAGAATTGGAGGCCGCTTTTTTCAGCCAAGGCACAACCTCGGAAGGGGCGATGATGTATCGAGCGGGACGAGCCGTAGCTGCCGCGATCGAAGATGATTTTGAGGAGATAAGTGGCTTCCCCGCAAATGGAAAGGCCGTCTTCCTCGCGGGCAAAGGTCACAACGCCGGAGATGCTCTGATCTGTGCCAACACCCTTTTAGACCGTCATCCGGATCTGGAGGTTCTCGTTTTACTCGGGTTCCCGCCGGACGAATTTCGCCAAAACGTCGTCCCGCCGTTCGAACTCCTTAAAGCACGGAGTGAGGTTCGCTTCGTTTCAGCTGAGGATGATTTGCAAGAGGTTCTCGGTGACTTCGCCGGAGATCGCTGCATCGATCTTTGCGTGGATGGCATCTTCGGGATGCAGTGCAAGCCTCCCCTTCGCGGCATCCCGCTTCAAATGATTACCGCGATCAACCGATTTGGTTCGATCCGGTTTCGAGCAGCCATTGACCTACCCTCGGGTATCGGAACGCAGTCAGACGAAAACGCCTTCGCCGCAGACTTCACCTACGCGACAGGAATTATGAAGACTCCTGTCATTGAGGAGCAATTCATCTCGAAGGTAGGGCGCCTCCGCTATCTAGATTTAGGCTTTTTCGGCAACGAGAAGAACGCAGAGCAGCCCGTTCAAGTGCTCCGCGCCTCAGGGCTGTGGCAACTTGCTTCGCTACGGAAACCCAACACTCATAAAAGAACGTTCGGACATCTTCTCGTCCTCGCAGGCTCACGATCCATGCCCGGAGCGTGTCTCATGGCGACCACCGCAGCCATCAGTTCGGGTTGTGGGTTAGTCACTGTCGGAACAGTGAATTCCGTGACAAACGCGGGAACGATAAATCTTCCCGAAGCAATGTGGACAGCCGCTCCGGGGAAAGACGATCACCTCGACCCGCAAATCCTCGAGGAACTGGCTCCGCGTATGCACGATTTTGCTGCGATCCTAATCGGCCCCGGGCTGGGCCAAACAGATGCTGTCCGGGAATTGATTCGTGAAATCGTTCAAACCATCGACAAGCCCATTATCGTGGACGCAAGCGGGTTGATTCCCGAGCTTCGCCAGTTCCTAAAGTCTCGTCCGAAACACTTTCCACCGGTTGTGCTGACCCCACATATGGGAGAATGGAAACGAATCGGCGGAGCAGACTTCGACGATTCGGGAAGTAGTGCCCTCACCACCTTTTGCAGCGAACATCGATGCATCGTCGCCCTGAAGGGTGCGCGGACGAAGATCGCAGACGACTCCCGGATTTACCTTTCTCCTTTCGGAGGTCCGGTCCTCGCCCGGGGAGGAACAGGAGATCTACTGGCGGGCATGATCGGTTCGATGGTTGCCCAGGATCCTGCGAATCCGATTTCCCAAACGATTCTCGCGACGATTTGGCATGGCAGAGCTGCCGACTGTATGGCTCGGTCGCGGGGAGATTGGGCGGTGCGAACCACTGAAATGGTAAATTATCTTCCCGAGGCTCTCGGCTTCAAGGTGTAGTAACACTCGTCTAACCGAAGACCGAGTTCTTCAGTCCATTTCCCACTCTCAGACCTCTCCAATCAGCACCATGCATGGGTCGTGCTTTTGATTTTCGTCCTGATGTCTTGGGGTGAGAAAACCGTTCGACAAACGACTCCGATCCAAGAACGACTCCATCCGTAAGGTAACGAACCCGGCATCGAAGAACAGTCGCAAGCGGCAGGCTCCCTTTCTCTTCCTGTAGCACCCGCACCGCTTCCTCTCTCGCGATACTACACTTCTCCTCTCGTTCGGATGAACCGAACCCAAAGAGAGTTTGGCGGTATCCGGCAAGATCACGGTCTACATTCGCCAGGCCCCTTTTCGAATCCTTCGACCCAGCCACTGCCTGGGCATATCCGCAGAAACGGTAATCTTTGGGGTCGCGAACGAGACCCGCCCTCACCGGATTCAGATCGATATAGGCCGCCACCGTTCTCAGCGCAAATCGCTCTCCCTCAACGAGAACACTCTTAAACCGATCCGACCAAAGAGGCCCGAAGCGACCCTTCGCGCGATTGAACCAGAGGCTAAACCGGAGCTTCAACGTTTTCATAAATTCCGAAACATCGTGCATCCGATTCACCAACCTCTTCCGGATCTCCGAGGCACCCGCGAAGTTGTCCTTCAAGCAGTTTTCCAAGGCCTCCGCGCTCATCGGCTGCCACGGAGTTACTTTCGGGTACAGCCTCTTGTATCGACGCACAAGCTCTCGGTCCGACACCTCCACATCCTCCGAAGGCACCCGGACAAGGATATGAAAATGATTATTCATGATCGCATAAGTGACGACCTCGACCCCTGAGAAATCGGCTACTTGCCAAATCATCTTCCGAAGGACCTCCTTCTCAAAGCCCCCGAACAAAGCCTCCCCATTCACTGTCCGACTCATCACATGGTAAAAGGCAGTCTGCCCGATAATTTTTTTCCTATTTTTGGCCATATTCCGATCCTCCCTTACTTGACCCACCGAGTCAAACTTTTTTAGGACTGTCCTAAAAAATCTGTTGTATTTGCTACAGGCGTTTCATTCTCCAGACCGTTTCTTCTCCTTTTCGATCCGCAAAAGATTTCTTGGGGGTGCTGATGGTTTCTACTTCGAAGTATTTCCCGAATAGCTCTAGAGCGACGTGGGATTGAATTTGCCAGGGAGGTGGGTCCTGTTCCTTCAGGTGGGTGAAGAGGATTGCGAAGAGCTGACCTCGGGGTCGGAGTAATTTTGCGAACTTGGCGATGGCTCTCTCCCAATTCTCCGGACCGATTGCACAGAGAAAGGTGTGTTCGAAGATTCCGTCGAACGATCCTTCCGCTTCCTCATTTTCAAAAAAGTCCATCTCCCGAAACCGTAGCTGCGGGTGATCATGCAAATCATTCGCACGCTCAATCGCGGTCGAGGAGAGGTCCCACCCTTCTACTTTGTGTCCCGCCTGCGCGAAGGCCAGTGCATCATGACCGAGGCCACATCCGGGAACGAGGATCCGCGAAGCAGGAGCAAAGAACTCCATGGCCTCCTCCACTGCTGGCGTCGCGCACCCGCGGTCCCATGGCGTATCCCCGTTTTGATAACGTTCTTCCCACACAGATCCCTCATTGTCTTTGACTCTCGATCCTGTCAACTTCCCGATCATGTCCGAAAAGGTTCAAATTAAAGTTAGTGATTCCGCCTCCGAAGGAGCCGATCTGATCCTGTTTAAGCCAAAAAATGAATTCATCCCCCGCCCCTTCAGGGAGAAGGAGTTCAACGGCAGCTCAGATTCGTCAATTCTCTTCCATGCGGCAGAACGGCGGGAAATCTACGTCGGTCTCGGAGATCCTAACCGCCTCACGAATGATGTATACCGTCGCGCGGCGGGCACTGGAATTCGCCGGGCGATAAAAGCGGACTCAAACGAACTCTTGATCGACGTGAGCGATATCGAAGAGGCCGCCGAAGCGATTGCAGAAGGTTTACTGATCGGTGCCTATGCTTTTGATGATTTCCTCACGGACCAGAAGGCTTCTGGATCAATAGTGGTAACCTTGGTCGCGCCGAAAAGATCCCTTAAAGCTCTCCGCGAGAGAGTGAACCGGGGCCTTTCACTCGGTCGCGCGACGAACTATGTGCGACAACTCGGGAATCTACCCGGCAATATCATCAATCCCAAGAGCCTTTCAGACGATTCGGAGAAGCTCTCAAAATCAGGAGGTTTGACGTTCCGCACGTGGTCGAAGAATGAGCTGATCAAAGAGGGATTCGGGGGATTGATTGCGGTAGGCAGTGGTTCGATCAACGATCCGAGACTGATCCAAATTGACTACACCTGCTCGAAGAAAAAGGCACCGACGATAGCCGTCGTCGGCAAAGCCATCACCTTCGATTCCGGAGGGCTTTGCCTCAAAGAGGCTGGTCAGATGATTGAGATGAAATTCGACAAGATGGGCGGGTGTTCGGTCTTGGGCATCATGAAGGCAGTCGCCGAGCTACGACCCGACTGCAATGTCGTCGGCCTGCTCGCCGCCGCAGAGAACATGACGGGAGCAAGCGCTTACCGTCCGGGCGATATCGTGACCACCTATGATGGAAAAACCGTGGAAGTCGCCAATACCGACGCGGAGGGCCGGATCGTTCTCGCCGATGCGCTCGGCTACGTCCGCAAGAAGATCAAACCGGACCTCGTAGTTGATCTAGCCACTCTTACGGGTGCCTGTGTCGTCGCGCTCGGCGAGGAGCGCGCTGGTCTTTTTTGCAACGACCCGGAACTTTCTTCCTTGTTTCAAAAGTGCGGCGAAGACGCTGGGGAGAAAGTGTGGCCTCTTCCGTTTGAAGAAGAATTTGAGTCCTTGATTGAAAGCAAAGTTGCCGATGTGCGAAATCTCGGAAAAACCCGGTGGGGCGGCGCCTCCACGGCCGCAACTTTCCTGAGCCAGTGGACAAAGGGTCTGCCTCACATCCATTTGGACATCGCAGGCCCTGCCATGAGTGACGGTGAAAAGAGTTATCGCGGTCCGGGAGCGACGGGATTCGGAGTCCGGGCGGTCTATCAATTCATCGAAACCTGGGCGTCGGCTGGCGGAAGTAAAACTGAGGTCTTGTGAAGGCTTGGCAACGATTCAAAATGGGAATAACTGGTATTGATTATGGACGACATTGAAAGAAGGCGGAAGATTGTCACTCGAGTTTTGGCTGGAGAGCCTCAAAACAAGATCGCCAAGGACATTGGAGTGAGCCGCCAGGCGGTGAATCAACTCTGGAAGAAATATCAGGAAAGAGGGGAAGAGGCAATCACAGCTCCTTCCCGCGGGCGAATGAAGGAGACCGATATTCTCTCTTCGGAGGAAACGCAGAGAATGGTCGAATGGGTCAAAGAGCACAAACCGAAGGACATCGGTGAGAATAAATCCAAATGGACCCTCATTCTCGTCAAACGCGCCATTTACGCCAAACTGAGGAAGAGGGTTAAAATCCCGATCGCCCATACGGTTTTCCATTCCGCCTTCCCGGATCACAATTCCAAATTCGAAGGAGGGGCGGCACTCGCTCCAGTGAGAAGAAGGGGACGGCCCGGACGTAAACCCAAACCAAAGCTCGACGCATCGGCACCATCGAACCCCGAGAAGCCAGCCCCAAAAGCTCCGTCCACGGCGGAGGGGCATGCATCCGCGCCCTTCCCGGATCTCCCCTCGCAGCCCACTTCGCCCGATGAGGAGACGGAGGACGGCTTCCCAACAGTTGCCGACATGGCGAGGATGAATCAGGAAACCCTCCGCACGCCGGAAGGCCGGGAATACCTGCGCCGCGAGAAAGCAGGGCCCGGTGAGCGGATCGGCAAGAAGGCCAAGGGCACACGATCACCTCGACAAAAACCGAAACGCCGGAAAAATAAATAACACTGAGGCAAGAGAACCCGCCGCGGTCACGAGAAAGCAGACTTGCCCCTTCCCCCTTTTCGCCAAAATCTTTTGGAGCCTATGACAAAAATCCTTCTTATCGGGTCCGGAGCCCGCGAACACGCCATCTTCAAAGCGTTGCTTCGCTCACAGAATCAGCCGCAAATCCATGTATTTGGGAGCACGGTCAATCCGGGGCTCTCCTCGCAGGCAGCGGCCTATCATTGCGGCCCGATGACGGATCCACAGGCTGTCGTTGATTTCGCGCGGCAAGCCGGATCGGAGATCGCGATTGTCGGACCGGAGGCCCCGCTCGAGGCGGGTGTCGCAGATGCACTCGAGAGCGCGGGCATCCCCACAGCTGGCCCCGGAAAGGCACAGGCTATGATCGAATCGAGTAAGGGATTCGCGCGCGATCTCCTCCAGAAACACGGGATTGAGGGTTCCCCCGCCTACCAACGTTTTCGATCGATGGAGGGAATGGAAGGTTTCCTCTCTGAACTGGATGGACAGTATGTGGTAAAAGCAGACGGCCTAATGGGTGGAAAAGGCGTCAAGGTATCCGGCGAGCACTTGGCCAATGACGTCGAGGCGATCTCTTGGTGCGGCGAGATCCTCGACACCGGATCGTCCTTTGTGATTGAGGAGAAATGCGTCGGCCCTGAATTTTCTCTCTTCACTTTTACCGATGGCAAATCGCTCTGCCACTCGCCACTCGTGCAGGATCACAAGCGAGCTTACGTCGGAGACGAAGGGCCAAACACCGGGGGTATGGGGAGTTACTCGATGGCCGACCATCGCCTCCCGTTCACCGAGGAGTCGGACTTTCAAGCCGCTGCCCGGATGAACGAACTGACCCTCGAAGCCATCGCCTCTGAAACCGGATCCCCCTACAAAGGAATTCTTTACGGGGGATTTATGGCTACTGCCGACGGCATCCGCCTGATTGAGTATAATGCACGCCTCGGTGATCCCGAATGTATGAATCTCCTCACTCTCCTGGAGGGCGATTTCGAGGCCGCGGTCCTAGGCATGGCAACGGGAAATTTCGACCCCGCCACCCTTTCGTTTCGAAAACAAGCCAGCGTTTGCAAATACCTCGTCCCCGAAGGTTACCCGGAGAAACCAAAAAAGTTGTTCCCAATCGACCTATCCGCCGTGCCCGATTGCCGGGATTTATACCTCGGTTCGGTAGACGAGGTGGAGGGTGAACTTCTCGCCGCAGGCTCGCGCACACTCGCTTTTGTGGGATCTGGAGATACGCTCGCCGAGGCCGAGGCCGCCGCAGAGGCTCTGGCGAAAAAGGTTCCCGGTCCCCTATTTCACCGCCCGGATATCGGAACCCAATCTCTGGTCCAGCAACGCATCGATCTGATCAAGAGCCTCCGGAAATGACCGGCGAGAGCAAAGTATCCGTCGCCATTCTCGGTTCGACCCGTGGCAGTGCCTTGCGACCGATCGTGAAGGCTTGGAAGGCCGGGCAACTCGCGGTGGATTTATCGCTCGTGCTCTCCAATCGCAAGTCCGCCGGGATCCTTGAATTCGCCCAGTCCGAGGGAATCGATTCCGTATCCGTTTCCGCCAAAGACAAGACGAGGGAAGAGTTTGATCGGGAGGTAAGCGATAAATTGATGGATCACGGGATCCAGATCGTTCTCATGATTGGATACATGAGAATCGTCTCGCCACCATTCGTTAGCCAATGGCGGGGTCGGCTACTCAATATCCACCCATCACTTCTCCCTCGGCACGGAGGACTCATGGATCTCGATGTCCATCGGTCGGTTCTAGAGGCCGGAGATCATGAATCCGGCTGCACCCTGCATTTGGCGGAGGAGGAAGTGGATGCTGGAAGGATCATTCTCCAAAAGAAGTGCCCGGTCACTGCCGACGACACTCCCGAATCCCTCAAAGAAAAAGTCCAAGCACTCGAAGGCGAGACCTTCCTCGAATTTCTACGCGCCCCGGCCGACTTCATTGATCTTTCGGCTGAGTATCCCGGCCACTAGATCGGATCAAAGATGCTAGAGGTAACTGATTTATCTGCGGGATTCGAGACCGAGCAAGGGTTCCTCGAAGCGATCGACAGAATTTCATTTCAGGTCGGTGAGCGCGAGACGGTCGGCATCGTGGGCGAATCCGGCTGCGGGAAGAGTGTCACCGCGCACAGTATCCTCCGCCTCCTTCCTCAACCCTCCGGGAGAATTTCTGGAGGAACGATCAAGCTCGACGGAGTCGACCTCGCCACCGTTTCCGAGAAGGAAATGCGACAGATCCGCGGACAGCAGATCGGAATGATTTTCCAAGAGCCGATGACCGCACTCAATCCCGTTCACACCATCGGGCGACAGATTGAGGAGTGCCTGAAAACGCACGGCTGGCGGAACAAACAGGAGATCCGTGATCGCGCACTCGACCTGCTGCGCGAGGTCGGTATCCCCTCGCCGGAGCAAAGGTTGAGAGAGTATCCCCACCAACTCTCTGGAGGCATGAGACAGAGGATCGTGATCGCCATGGCTCTCGCCTGCAGCCCGAAGCTGCTTATTGCAGACGAACCGACCACGGCTCTGGACGTCACTACGCAGGCACAGATACTCGAACTTCTTGCCAGTTTGAAAGAGTCGCTATCGATGGCTCTGGTCCTGATCACCCATGACCTTGGCGTTATCGCCGAGACCTGTGACCGGGTGGTCGTAATGTATGCCGGGCGAATCGTAGAGACCGCGAACGTGAAGGAACTTTTCGCAAATCCCCTACATCGATACACGGCGGGGCTACTCGCCTCCATCCCCGCTTTGGACTCCGTGCCCAAGACTCCTCTACCCACGATCCCCGGTCAGGTCCCCGGCTTGGCCGACCTCCCGACAGGAGCTCGTTTTGCCCCTCGATCCGATCATCCCGAGATTCAAAAATACCTCGAATCCGATTCTTTTGAAACCGAACGGCCAAATCTGATCGAAGCCTCTCCCGGGCACTGGGTCGAGGATTGTGACTACGTGAGGACAGACCGATGAAGACGGGGATCGAGATAAAGGATCTTCAGGTCCACTTTCCCCTCCGAGGTGGATTGATACCCAAAGTCAAAAGAGTCTGCCGCGCCGTGGATGGTCTCTCCCTCCGCATCCTCCCCGGTCAGACGCTCGGGATCGTCGGGGAATCCGGGTGCGGCAAAACGACCCTCGGCAAGGCGATCTGCCGTCTCGTGAAACCCTCCAGCGGGAGCATCCTTCTCGATGGAAAAAACGTCCTCACTTTACGAGGGCGGAATCTGCTGCGATACCGCCGCGACGTGCAGATGATCTTTCAGGATCCAGCCGAGTCACTCAATCCGCGCCAAACTGTGGGGCAGATTCTCCTCGAACCCCTCAAGATCCACAAAATTGGAACGGCGGCGGAACGCCAGGACCGGATTAAGAGCATTCTCAGCGAGGTGGGCCTGCCACCGGCGGCAGTCGACCGCTACCCATTTGAATTCTCAGGAGGCCAACGGCAGAGAATCGGTATCGCCCGCGCTCTCGTGCTCCGCCCCTCACTAATCGTCTGCGACGAAGCAGTCTCGGCCCTCGATGTTTCGGTCCAAAGCCAAATCCTAAACCTCCTACTCGATTTGCAGGAGAAACACGGGTTTGCCTACCTGTTTATCTCGCACGATCTGGCGGTCGTTCGGCACGTAGCAGACCGGATCGCCGTAATGTATCTCGGGAAGGTCGTTGAAGAGGCATCGAGGGAAAGACTTTTTGCCGAGCCTCTTCATGCTTACACGCGGGCCTTGATCTCGGCCATTCCACAGGCGGACCCAACCCGCTCCCGGCAGCGCATCCTCCTCAAAGGCGATGTCCCCTCCCCCATTGATCCACCGCCTGGGTGTCCATTTGCCTGGAGAAGCTACCTCCGATGTTCCGAAGAAATGGCCAGCCGGCCCGGCCAATGGGTCGAGATCCAGCCAGACCATTGGGTCGAAGCCCATCCGGGCACCATCGAAAACTACGATACCCTTTTTCCGGACGCTCCACGACCGGAGGAGAAATAAACCCGGGAGATAACCGAAAGCCTCCTACCGAATGCACTCTGAAGCCGAATCGAGCGAACCTCGCGAGAGAACTCCTCTCTACCGCCTGGCCCAGCAGTGGCTCCTCCCGGCCCTCACTCAACCCGGCTACGCCATCGATGCCACTTGCGGAAATGGGAACGACCTCCTCTTTCTGTGCGAATCGATGGGAAGCTCGGACGAGGCAATCGGCATCGACAAGCAGGCCATTGCAATCGAAAACACCCGCGAAAAACTGGCGACGGCTGGATTTCATCCAAATCTTTTCCACAGCAACCATTCTGAAGTTTGCTCCCTTCTGACCGAATACAGGATCAACCCCGTAAAAGCGGCCATCTTCAACCTTGGATACCTTCCCGGCGGTGATCACGCAGTCATAACAGAGCCCGAATCGACGATTGCGGCTCTACGAGCCATCGTCGAGAGGACCACCTCTCTCTCCCGCATCGCAGTCGTCGCTTACCGAGGTCATCCCGGCGGACGAGACGAAGCGTCCGCAGTGCGAACGTATCTCGCGAGCGGATGTTCCCCTCATCTTCAGTTCTCTGAGCTCAATGGTAAAGATTCCGAGATAAGTCCCCACCTATATCGATTGGGACCCTCCCAAAAATAACGCACCCGAATTTCGACCACCGGATTCTTATTATCTTTGCAAGGCGATCACCGATCTCTAGAGTTTGGGCAAAACTATGGTAGGGCTCCTTCGAACAACGTTAATCTTCTTCCTTCCCGTCTTCATAGGCTTGGCAATCTATCAGATTTGGGATGCGGACCGCCCCACGGTCATCGAGGAGCGCGAAGCATTTAGGCTGGAGAATGAAGGTAAAATCGAAACGGTAAAGACAGCGGTGCAGACCTATCTTGATGAGCAGGATCTTGGTATCAAACCGATGCCCAATTCGCTGATGGATACCGATCTTGTTTACGCAGAGGTTGTGAGCGATTCTGACCCTATCTTGTCCTTTGTCTCCGAAGAACTGGGAACCGAAAACTCGTGGTCCCTCATTCCTTCTCCCGGAGATGGATCGACATACGCTTCAGACAACCGATTTCTCTTCGAAACCGAGAATGGATCGGTCCCGACCGTAGCAACATTTTTCGCGGATAACGTTTATCTGAAAGACGGTAACCCTGCTCGACTCACCCTTTACTTCGAGGAAACGATTCAAAAGAAAGATGATTGACCGCTCAATGCTAGCAGGCTGTTGGTTTGCCTCCATTATCGCGCTCTCTCAACCCACGGGACTCTCGGCCGCCGAATCGAATCGCTCGCTGGAGAGCATGGACGGATTTGTCGAAGCGATCCGTCTCGAGGACCAGCTCTCACAGGAAAAACAATCCTGGGAACGACAAAAGAGAATCCTGCAAAACGAGATTGAAGTCCTTCGCTCCGAGCTAAGGGAGACTGAGAGGCGTGTCGAATCCATCCGCTCTGATCGAAGCGATGCCCGCAAAAAACGCGAGGAGCTTCTGCAAGAGCTCGCATCCGAGCAGAAGGTTGAGAAGCAGATCGCCTCGTTCACTTCGTTCATCGCCGAAGATTTAGAGCGCCTATTTTCTTCCCTTCCACCATGGTCTGCCTCCGGCTCCCGGGATGCAGATGTTTTCGAGCCAGATCCCTCACCCATTTCTCTCCTGAGATTATTAGAAGAGATCCAGGCCGAGGGCCAACGAATCCAGACGCAACCGATCGAGGTGATTGACCCTTCCACGCAGGAAACCTACCGCGTCGATCTTCTCAGTCTCGGCCTGAGTACCGGATTTTTCTCTTCCGAAAATGGCTCCTTCGCCGGACGGTTTACTCACCGCGACGGGGAGTGGCAGCCCGAGATTGAGAACGATCTTGGGCCAGCGATCCGATCCGCCATTGCGCAAGAACGCGGAGCGAGGGAACCATCCATGATTCTTCTCCCAGTCGAAATCCAGGAACTGCAGTGAAAAGGATCTTTCAACGATGCACTCTCTGGGGTGCCCTCTTTCTCACCGCGGGTTCCGGTTTCTGCGAGGACGCTCTGGCACGCATCACCGAGGAAGGGCGCGCCGAGGCCCGCGAGGCCCTGTCCGATTTACAGGACTTCCGAGCGGAAATGCAGAAGGAGCAACTACCTCTGGAGAAATCAATTCGCGAGCTGCGCACAGAGCTCAATTCCGCCCGACAAGAGTTGCGAAATCTTCGAGAGGCGGCTGATTCGAATGACCTGGCACTCACCGAGCTTCAGGAACAGGTCGAGCAGCTGTCTGTCAGGAACGGCACGGTTGAGGCACTCCTTGAAACCATTATCGAGGAGCAGAAATCCGCCGCCGCGAATCAATTGGATGATACCTTCCAGCCCCTCTTGGAGGAGTGGGAAAGCGCGGAGCCCGGGATTCGCAAAATTCAAGAAAGCCGCCCGCTCATCTCCCGTTTGATTGATGATTTGCAGAAATCGATTGGCGGCGCGATAGGCCCGTTGACCCTTTATTCGGAAGAAGGGAAACAGGTCGAAGGGACGGGACTGGCTCTCGGACCTCTCCTCTTCTTTACCGACGGCGAATTAACCGGCGTCGTCGATCACTCCGACCCTTCTTATCCAAAGCTCAGCCCCTCCTCGCCGCGAGAGGCTATCTTGATCGAGGGCACCATCGAGGGTGGCGAAGGGCTTCTCCCCATCGACGCCACTGGCGGGGCGGCACTCGCCATCCGCCAGAATTCACCGGATCTCCTCGGCGAGATCCTCAAGGCTGGCATCTGGATCTACCCGATTCTTGCGGCGGCGGCCATCGCCTTAATCGTCTCGCTCGTCAAGTGGATCTCACTATTGCAGACACGCCGTGCGATTCTCCAAGCCCAAAAATTGTATCCAAAAATATGGAACACCGGGGATTCGAAGAAACACGGATCCTTCGTGGCGAATCAACCCACCCTCCTTCGCCCATTCTGGGAAACCCTCTGGAACACTCGCACCGTTGAGCCGGAATCCAGAGAAGATCTATTATACGCGCGCCTCATTGAGATCCGACTTCGACTCACCCGGGGTCTCGCAGCTCTCTCTGTCATCGCGGCAACCGCTCCCCTTCTCGGTCTCCTCGGAACCGTCACTGGGATGATCACCACCTTTCAGCGAATCACTCTCTTCGGGACGGGCGACCCACAGAATCTTTCGGGAGGAATTTCCGAAGCTCTGCTCACGACGAAATTTGGGCTGATCGTCGCTATTCCTACCTTTCTTCTATACGCTTACCTATCCCGGCGGACACAGGGAACGGTCGCGAATCTGGAAAATATGTCCACCCGGTTCGAACCCGCTTCGAAAGGAACTCAGCCGTCAGCGTGATGAAGGATCTGATACACGAATCACAGGTGATTTGGGAAGCGGGAGGTCCATTGATGATTCCGCTGGCGATTCTAGCCTTCGGACTCTTCTATTCGGAGTGCCGCCTGCTGCTACAGCTGAATCGATATCGACGCACATCGCTGGAAGCAATCCCCCTGGAAGCCCATCGATCCATCCCACTCGCCTTTGAGTCAGCCCGGGAAGAGATCCTGCAACCTGTCGACCGCAGGATTCGCCACTATGCCATTTTGGTTGGCGTTTGCCCCTTAGTCGGACTTCTCGGGACGGTCGCGGGAATGACGACCACCTTCACGGCCATGGGCCAACCCGGTATTTCGAATCTATCCTTCGAGGTGGCCGGCGGAATCTCGGAGGCTCTCGTCACCACACAGGCAGGACTCCTCGTCGCTATCCCCGGAATGATCTTTCTCACGTTTCTCAGGAGAGCGCGTGACCGGATCGCCCTGCAATACTTCTCACTCGAAGCGAAAGCTCTGGAGAAACGCCCGCTCCCAGAATCTGTTCTCGCCTCACCAACCCAGAGCCTCTCATGAGAAAAAACCGCTCGATCAGCGCAGACGTTGGTGACTCATTGACTGAGGAATCGATCAACGTATCCCCGCTCATCGACGTCGTCTTCATCCTCTTGATCTTCTTCATCGTGACGACTGTCTTTGTGAGGGAGACCGGAATCGAAGTGGAGCGACCGAGGGCAGCAAGTTCATCCGAACTTTCCAAAGAAGCCCTCCTCGTGGCCGTCGACGATGAAGGAACGGTTTTCTACGGAGGTTCCCCCGTCGACATTAATGCGCTTCGCGGGACGGTAAGACGTCTCCTCCAAGGAGATCCGCGACCCGTCATCATTCAAACCGATAAGCGCACCTCCGCAGAGGACTTGGTCCGAGTGATTGACGAAATCAGCTTAGCGGGCGCCGAGTCGGTAAATATCGCTACGCGTGCCTCGGATGGATAAGGATCGATCACCGCTGGCGGATCGCGCCATACCGGCCCTCTTTGCGGTAGGGCTCACCTCCTTTCTCTTTTTGCTCCTACCCTTATCGCGGATGCTCTCATCTCAGCCGGATGCAGACCGCTGGGTCGTGCGCGAGGTCACGCCCGCTTTCGTCCCCCCGCCTCCGCCGCCGGAACCGGTGGAGAGAGTCGTCACCGATTCCTCTATTCCCTCCACTCCCGACCTCAAACCCGCCCCGGTCGATGTATCTCTAGAAGCATTGCCTGTCGCTCTCTCCGTAAATCCCGACCGCGATCTGACTTCCACCCCCGCAATCTCTTCCCTCGCCAGCGAGTTTGACGCTGGTGAGGAGATTCGCCGATTCACATTTGCCGATCTCGACGGAGGGCCACGCGTCTTGAGCGTGCCTCCGGTTTCGATCCCAAATCGGCTCGCGCGCCGGGGGTTCGGCCGGGGTCGAGTCGTTCTCTCAATCCGAATTTTGAGAAGTGGCTCCGTCGAAGTGCTCGACGTCGTAGAAGCATCACACGATGAATTGATTGAACCTGCGCGACGCTCAGCTTCCCGGGCGCGCTTCGAGCCACCGGAAATGAATGGACAACCCGTCGAGGTCGAAGGAAAATGGCCTCTGATCATCGATGCCCGCCCATGATGAAGACCGCCATCATCCAATCCATCCTACTGTTCCTCGTCTTCATCGCGACGGCTACTCAGGCTCAAGATCTACAGCCGCAGGAATATACCTGGGATAACCCGGAATTTCGTGAGCGGTTCATCGCTAGCTTTGGCGTCGAAGGAGACGTCGAGCCCAGTCTTTCTCAGACAGAGCAGGAGTTCTTGCAGGAAGAAATCCTCCCCCTCCTTCCCAATGACCCGGGGGCCGCGATCTCCGCCTTATCAGCGCAGTTAAATGAGTCAGCCTCCCCCGCCCTCTACTTCATCCTGGGGAACATCTTTCTCCAAGAAGACCAAACCGATAAGGCGAGGCAGAATTTGCAGCGCGCACTTTCCCTATTCCCTGATTTCCTTCGTGCCCATCGCTCGATGGCGCTTCTCGAGGTTCGCGAGGAGAGGTATCCCGAGTCCGTCCCTCATTGGATCAGGGTGATCCGACTAGGAGGTGGCGATGATCAAAGTTACGGCCTGCTCGGCTATGCCTATCTCCAAAACTCCCAGTGGGCACCCGCTCTGCGATCCTTTGAGAACGCTCTCATTTTCCGTCCCGATAGCCGTGACCTACGCCGCGGTCTCGTGCACGCTCTGATCCAATCTCAACAAGCCGAAGAGGCCTATGAAATCGTGGTCGGTCTTCTCGACGAAGACCCGGAAGATCCGCAGCTCTGGCGTCTTCTGGCAAATTTTTACCTCGAACAAGAGGATTTCGAGCGAACGGCAGGTGCTCTCGAAGTAGCCGCCCGGATCAACGAACCGAGTATCGATACCCTCTACCTCCTGGGCAGCGTATACACCAACTTGTCTCTCCCGACCAAAGCTCTCGCTGCCTACGAACGAATTTTTGAATTACCGGGTGATGAAATCGATTTTGAGGACGCCTTTCGTCCGGTAACGATTTTCCTCAACCAGCGCCAGTGGAAAGAGGCCATTCGCTACGCAGCACTGCTACGAACTTACTACGGCAGAGACCTCAACTCGGATCAATCCAACCGAGTAAATGCCGCTATCGCCACAGCCCGCCTTTACGAGAACCCTACCCCGGCGATCGCAGATACGGCCGAAACCTACGCGGAGCTTTTCCCATTGGACGGGCTCCTGCAGCTTTCGATCGGGGATTATTGGGCCGAGAGCCAGCAGATAGAAAAAGCCATACTGGCATACAGACGGTCAGCCGCCACTGAGGAATTCAAATACGAAGCAAAATTACGCCTCGCAAATCTGCTCGTTACGGAAGAGCGATACAGTGAAGCCATCCGGACACTTCGGGAGCTACAGCAAATGCGGTTCAATGAGCGAATCGCCGCCTTCCTTGCGCGGCTCGAGGAACTTCAACTATCCGATGGCACCTGATGAATCGAGGGATTCCCCACCTCAAAATCAAATTCCAGTGAACATAATTTTATGAAGATCGCAGTTTATCCAGGAACCTTCGACCCCATCACAAAAGGACATCTCGACGTTCTCCATCGAGCGGCGGTCCTATTCGACCGCGTTATCGTAGCCGTCGCCGAGAATGAACCCAAGAACCCTGTATTCAGCCTCGATGAGCGCATGGCAATGATTCGTGAAAACGTCGACACGGAACAGTTTGAGGTCCGCCGCCTCGAAGGGTTGGTCGTCGAGTTTGCGAAGAAGGTGAAAGCGAAGGCCCTCATCCGCGGACTGCGGGCGATTTCGGACTTCGAATACGAGTTTCAAATGGCCCAGATGAACCGCAACCTAGACGAGTCCATCGAAACCCTTTTTCTCATGCCCAGCGAAAAGTTTTTCTACACAAGCTCAGCATTGATCAAGCAGGTAGCCCGATATACCGAAAAGGACACCGACCTCGTTCCCGAAAACGTATACAGGGCTCTTATTGAAAAATTTCACCGGGAATAGCCCCTTGAAACGGGGTCGAAGGCTGATTGGGAGGGAAAAATACGCTTAAAGGTTGAAAAAACTCGGAGTTTCCACGAACCTTCTGGTCAACCTAAATTATGCTTATGAAACTATTCAAAACTCTACTTCTTATCGCAGCAATTCCTGCCCTCTCTATCTCTGCCTATGCTGGCGGTTCCTGCGGAGGGGACGGCAAGTGCAGCAAGGGCGAAAAGGAAAAAGCTTCAACAGTGAATATCGAGTCACTCTGCTCCTGCAAAGGAGATAAGGGCGGCGACAAAGATAAAGAAAAAGCGTAAAAGCTGCTTCTTTTTTCCAAGAAGCCGGCGAGCGAGAGCTCGTCGGCTTTTTTGTGCTTTGGCGACTAGCTCGGAGAGATCGCCTCCAATGGGACCCCTTGGGCAGGAGGCTTAAGGTGACTCATTACCCACCCAGCCGCGTCGAGATAGCGATTCGCCGAAAGAATATTCGTCAGCTCCACCGCCCCGGCCTCTGCCCTCTCCCGTCCCTCCGGCGTAAGCATTTCGGCGATTCTTTCCTCTATTCTCTGAGGCGAAGCCGCAGACTGGAGCAGTTCGGGATAAAAGGGTCGGTCCAATAGGATATTGGCAATTCCCAGATAAGGAATTTTCACGAATGAACGTCCGATCAGGTAAGTGAGAGGATGCGCCCGGTAAACAATTGTCCCCGGGAGGCCCGCGAGAGCACATTGGAGAGACATCGTCCCGCTGCTGGTGATCACCGCCGCACCCGTCGAGCCCTGTTCTACTGGGTAAAGTTCCGGTTCCCTCGAAAGACTCACCTCGGCCAGAATTTCTTCCAACAGTGATTTGATTCGGGGACCGGGATACAAAACGCGGATCGGGCGATCATTCAGCAAGGCAGAAGATTTTTCGATCCCTGCCAGCATACGCGGAAAGATACGCCTAACCGCAGCGGTCCGACTTCCCGGGAGTAACAGAAGCGGTCCGTCGGGATCATACTTCACTTGGAGCTCAAAGCGCGGGTCGACGAACGGGTGGCCGAGAAAGAAAGCTGGCAAAGTCGTATCCTTGTAGCAGTCCACCTCAAACGGAAAAATGACCCCGACTTCATCCAGCCACTGTTGCATCTTAAAACGTCTCTTGCTCTTCCACGCCCATATCTGAGGACTGATGTAAGAAAGCACAGTGATTTCGCCTCCTCCGGCACGGGTCAGTCCCTGCTCTTTCAATTCTTTAGCAAGGCGCAGATTAAAACCGGGGTAGTCAACGAGGCAAATGACCTTGGGTCGGTGCTGTCGAATCCATTCAACCGTTTGTGAGAAAAGTTTCTTAAACTGTGAATAGTGAGCCAACACCTCGACCAGACCGACAACCGATAACTCGGTAAGCTCATAGAGCAACTGCGCACCCGCTTCCTTCAGAGCAAGCCCACCCAGGGCACAAACCGAAAGATCTGAGTCGGAAGACAAGAGATCGCGCACCATCGTCGCCGCATGCTGATCGCCGCTATGCTCACCCGCGACAACCAGAAGATCTACGCCTCCACCCGAAGGAGCCTCGAAAGGCAAAATCTCCGGAATTTGATCCGAACGAGCCATTACTCGCTGGCTTGAGAATCCCGAATTTGTTTCGTCACCTCGAGCGCAATTTCCAGAGCTCTCAATCCCGAAACCCCAGAGACCTTTGGCTCGGCGCCCGAAACGAGACAGCTCAAGAAAGACTCCAACTCGAGCTTTAGTGGTTCGCCCGGCTCGATCGGAATGTCCTCTTTCGTCAGCCCCATACTCCCCTTCTTGAGAAGATGCCCCTTCTGGTTCATGAAGTCCAGGGAGAGGTAGGATTCGGGTTGGAAGACCCGAATTTCTCTTACCTTTTTCAGACTCACACGACTTGTGTTGATATTCGCGACGCATCCATTGGCGAACACTAGCCGGGCGTTTGCAATATCCTCCGTTTGGGAAAGAACGTCTACCCCCACAGCTTCAATCCGCTCCACAGGCGAATGAACTAGCTGCAGAATGACCCCGATATCGTGAATCATTAAATCTAAAACCACGCCGACCTCAGTCCCTCGCGGATTAAACGGTGCCAAACGATCTGCCGTAATAAATTTTGGCTTACGAACGGATTCCTCGAGAAACGACGTTACCGGATTATACTGCTCTACGTGTCCTACCTGAACGGTCAAGTTCTTCTCTTTGGCCTTTTCAAGGATTGCAGCGGCCTCCTCCCTATTCTTGCAAATCGGCTTCTCAATCATGAGGTGGCAACCTCCATCGATCAACGGAAGCGATACCTCGGCATGCCGATCAGTCGGGACAACGACACTAACCGCGTCGCAAGCCTTTGCCATCTCCTCAAGCGAGGAAAAGCGTTCACATCGATATTGGTCGACAACTTCATTCGCCCGCTCGTCGTCGACTTCGTAAATACCGATAAATTCGCAAATCTCCTTCAGATCATTGTAGATTCTGACATGATGGCGACCGAGATATCCAACTCCCGCGACCCCAACCCGAATCTTTTTCCCTTCATTTTCCATAGAAACAAACTACCGGACAAATTCATCCAGAAGCAATGCTAGGCAACCCTCAAATCGCATCAACATACTCCCCACCAAAATCCAGCGTCATGACTATTAATTGTCATATCCCGGAAGTCGATTGCCGCTTCGCTTATGGAGGAATGCCTGAGAACAAAGTCATCTCGCCCGCGTCAGCGATCATTCCCGAAAAAGCCCCGCAAGAAATAATCAAAATATGT
>JGI12210J13797_10650752_pt1 | contig 22540 bp, 17 predicted proteins | sample ElkSlonscriptome_3_FD_13797 | JGI IMG/M metagenome (IMG submission 13797)
TCGCCCTAAGGGCGTGCGTCTGAGTCGACATTGCTACTTTGCGCCCCTTGTAAAGGGCGTGCCATTCACTGCAGGACGCGTCTCGCACTGTCGACTCAGTCACACTCTGAATGTTGCAGGATTAACGACGGGCTACACTAGCCGTTAGGGAGGCTGCTCGCCGCGGTACTCCTGTTCGAGAACCGCTGTGGACCAGATCGTCCGACCATCCGTCAGGCTGACGACATTGAGTTTCGGTCCGAACGATATGAAGCCCGCTTCGTCTTTCTGCCGGCGTATATAGGGCGGAGAAAAAAAGGTGATTAGCCTTTCGTTGACGAAAAAAGGCGCATATGCCCAGGGCAGCTCGATGCTGCCGGCGAATTCATCGGTCCGCGTATTCACGAGTTGCCACTTGTAGCGATTCCATGCTGCGGCGTCGATGACGGTACTGTCCAGCCGGTGTTCAGTGTCGCTGGCGCGGAACGTCCGCGCAACATCGGTCGAGCCCCTTCCGGCTGCAGCGATGTCAGGAACAAAGGCCGAAGGAGGCGGTAAAGATTCGACGTCGATTCGTTCGGCGGACACCTCGGACGGATTGATCCTGAATGCCCCTGACGACCGCGTATGGCCGCTGTCCGAGACCTCGATCGATTGGAGGTTCGACGTCTTTGCCGCGGCGTTCAAAGACGGCGCCGGTGGAAGGCCTGAGGCCAAAACCGGCATGCCGCGAAGCGGACGTGCGTGTTGCTCCCAGTAAACGCTCAGATCGCCGGCTACCCGTCGGATTTCTATCCAAAACCGCTGGTTCGGCAGATTTTGGAGTGTCGGGTTGGCAGACGCCGGAAACTCCAGAGTGATGCGTTCTTCGACTTCACCGGTACGCGCATCTATGAACAGAAGTTCGGCTGCGCTGTCCGCACCCGGGATGAAAGATACAAGCCAGGTACCGTAAAAGCCCAAAGGCTGTTCAAGTCCGCGCTGCCACAAAACCGCACCATCCGCCGTTGCACGCGCGGTAAGGCCTCGGGTTTCAAGTGCGTAGACGACTGATTTTTTGGGCCCGACGGTAATGCCTCGGCCCAATTGAAAGGCGGCTTCAGTTGCGGCAAGGTCATCGGCCGTTGGCACGTCCAGCGCATTTACTGGAACGTTGAAAAACAGCAGTGCGATCGTTGTGAAGATCGATTTGTTCATTGAACGAAGAGCCATTTTGATTCTTCCCCTGTTAATTAGGTGGTGCCGGCGATTCGAAGCCGTCGAAGAAAAAAATGTCTGGATCGATATCACTGACCGAATTGAATTTCCAGGCGCCTCGACCGAGCAGACCGGCCACCAGAACATTGTCGATCGTGTCGTATTCCAGTTCGAAGACAGGCGCGTTGGGAAGGTCCTGGCCAAATTCCTCCCAGGAATCGAAGCCTCCGCCGGCAGTGGCGAAGAATGTGCCTCGGTTCGATCCTACAACGACGGCGTCATCGCTTGCCGATACGAATGCCATACTGCGCAGAGTTCCCGGATCGAGGGACTGCAGGTTGCCGGTCACTGTAGTCCAGCTTGCACCCGAGTCGGCCGAAATGAACACACCGGTCTCGGTTATCACAATCATCGTTGAAGGCGAATTCGGGTCGATGGCAAGATCGACAATATTGTCCGGTGTCGGCGGGGTCACCTCGCTGAATGCCGCGCCGGGCCCACCTGAGCGGATTAGGATACGCTGTTGCCGGGCGCCTGTTTGGGCATTGATTTCTTCGGTAGCGGCCACGACAATCAGGTCTGGATTGCCGCGCACGCCGTATACCAAAGGATCGCCGACAAACGCATTGGTCCGCCAGCCGGGCGCGGTTTCAGTGACTGTATCGCCCTGGTCCAGAGATTCGTAGAGTGAATTCCCGGCACCTATAAGCAGGCGGTTGCCTTGCTCTGAGTTGACGATGATCGGGGTATAGAACTGCGGCTGGATGTTGTCGCCGCCGGAAAGCACTGATAGGAATGGAAACGCGATGCTTTGTAATGTATTTGTATCGTCGAAAACAGCTCTTCTAAAATTGTTCAGAAACTGGAAACTGAAGAACCGGGTCGATTGGTCTGACGATGACGTGTCGTCCACGGCCGGATCACCGCCGTCGCCCTGAATCAGAGTCTCGAAAATCGGATCGTCCATCTGAACCTGCTGGCTAGTGCCTACATCCTGGGAGCCCCCGATCACAATGTTGGACACCGCGTCGTAGGCGATGCCGTGATACTCGGTCGACTGCAAGTCTCCATTGACCGACTGCCAGTCGCCGCTGGATGAACGCGGTAGAGTCCGACGATATATCCCGCCGTCGTCCGTTTGAATCAGGGCTCCGTCGGCATCGAACGTCATTTCGCGAGAGTCCGCGTGCGGAGACGAGTTGCCCGTCGTACCAGAATGCGTCAATGGCGTCCATTGCGATCCGGAGGGTTGCGATGCGTCTCCCCGGAACAGTCTGCCGGAGAAATTTTCCGCCCCGATCGAGTTCGGAAAACCGGGGACCGGATTGCCCGTAAGCTCGTTGAAAAGCGGTTGCCGATCGCCGCCGACATAAACGATGTCGGCGTCCGTCGGATCGGCCGCTATGGATAGGTGGATGCTACCCTGACCTCCGGGATGAATTCCGATAGCGACCCCGTCTTCAACCGTTGTCGGGAGATCCATGGCTGTCCAGGTCGAGCCGGCGTCGCCGGACCTGAACACGCCGGCCAAACGGCCGAAGCGAACTATGGCAGCGAATACGTTGCTGCTCTGGCCGACGGCGAATTCGATGTTGGAGATCGCATTGTTGCCGTTATCGAAGAACAGCGCTTCTACGGCGGCGTCGGAAACTTTTGACCAGTTTGCGCCGAAATCGTTGCTTCGATACAGCCCGCTGGTACCGGATTCGTCTTCGGCGAAAATGATGCTGGTGAAGAGCCTGGAAGCATTGTCGGGATCACGGACCAGGTCATGCGCTACGCCGCCGGGCAGACCGGTTGCGGTGCCGTCTCCATCGGAGATCTGCGTGAATGTTGCGCCACCGTCCGATGACCGGAATATGCCGATATTGGGAAAGTCGAACGCGTCTGCGGTGTTGACGGACACCACGATGTTGTTTCCGTCGACGGCCAATCCGGAGATGTTCTTGCCCGCCAGCACTCCGCCAGCGTCGATGATGGTCCAGCTGGTCCCGCCGTCAGTGGATTTGAGCAATCCGATGCGGTCTCCGCCAAAGCGCCCAAGACTCGAAAAACGTCCGGTGCCGGCAAACACGGTCTGGAAGGTTGGGTCTGCTGAATCAAACGCCATGGCGCCGATCGCCAGAGAAGAAAATTCATCCGTCAGCTGGGTCCAGTCCGGGCTGTCTGCAGTTGCGTTGCCGGTTTTCCAGACGCCGCCGTTGACCGCACCGATGTAGAGCACGTCAGGATCGTCAGGATGAGCAAGAACGGTATGAACCGCACCGACAACTTCATTATCGGTAATGCCCTCGGTCTGTCCGAACAGGATCGGGCCCGGTCCCTGCGATTGCCACGAGCCGTCGCCGAACGTCTGTGCGGTCGCGTTTCCGGCCATCGCGGTCAGCAGGCACCCTGCAGCGATGACCGGCAGCAGAACGCGTGACCGCAAAGGCACAGCGCCCTCCGGAAGCTCTGATTTCATGTGTAGCCCTCTTTTGCTGGTCGGTAGACCCGTTGTGGCGAAGTCCCACTGCGAGACTCGGCCCGGTGCGCTTTCGTCGATGCTGCTGCGGCGATGATTTCAGCCGTTCGCCAGCTTGGTTGGCCGTTTTCTCGTTTCTGCGAAATGAACAGTCATCGTCCCTGAGAATAGGTCAGGCGACTGTTGGGTGTCAACTGACTAAGGAGTCTCTGAATAACTCTGCGCAGAGCGCGTTTCCGCCGAAACCCCTTTGATACCGGCCTTTGCGGGGCCCCGACTCGTTTGAGTTCGCTTATTTGGAACAACCAAACCGCGCTCGCCCGAACCAAGCCGGAGCTTCCCGCAAAGGCACCGTCGCGCCCGTGCAGAGTTGTTCAGAGGCTCCCCGGAAAAAACGGTTGGCGCCGAGTCGATCCCTTTGCGTCTTGCTGGTGTACCCTGCCTTGACGCCATAACGCACTTTCAGCAACTCCGGTCAGGTCTTGACGTTCTTGAGGATATTTGCACAACCCGTTGCGCTGATTGCGACCACGTTGCTGGCGACATTCCTGCTGCTGCCGTCGATGGCTTCGGTCGGCATGTTCATGGACGGCACGATTTATGCCTCGATCAGCCGCAACATGGCCGAGGGGCTGGGTTCGATGTGGGCGCCTCATTTCAGCGACGGGCTTTTCCCCGTTTTTCGCGAGCACCCGCCGCTGGTGTTCTGGCTGCAGTCGCTGTTCTTCGGGGTTCTGGGGGATACATACCTGACCGAGCGCGCCTACGACCTGTTTGTCCTGCTGGCGACAGCAGCGTTGATGGGGGCACTCTGGTTACGGGTCCTCGAATCCAGTCGCCTGGAACGTCTGGCCGGCTATTGGTGGTTGGTGCTGCTGCTTTGGGTCGTCGTGCCCAAATGGTCCTGGACGTATCGCAATAACGTGCTTGAAAACACGATGACCATGTTCTGTCTGCTCTCGGTGCTGCTGACGCTGGCCGGCTTGCGTTCCAGGAACATCTATATGGCGATCTGCTGCGGCGGCAGCGCGGCGCTTGCGGCGCTGCTTGCCCTGCTTGCCAAGGGGCCGGCCGCGCTGTTCGTGCTGGCCGCACCGGTGTTTCTGATGCCGGCATTGCCACGTATCGTTCCCGGACGCGTCGTGATCGTCCTGGCTGCCTTATCGGGAACATTCTTGCTGTCGCTGGGCGCTTTGCTGGCCTGGCCGGATGCGCGAGAGATGCTGTTCTTTTATTGGCACAAGCAGGTCGTGGGGCGATCCGGCGTGTCGGCCGCCGACATCGACATGCTGCTCGAACTGGCCAAGAAGCTGGTGCCCATGCTGGTTGTGCTGGCTGGATTGCGCTTGTGGATCTGGCGCGACGGAAAGTCCGAGTTCTGGTGGATGCTGCGCGGGCCCGGCGGTGCCATGCTGGTTGCGGGATTTGCGGGCAGCCTGCCGTTGCTGCTCGGTGATCTCGACTCTGCCCATTACCTGGTGCCGGCGCTTCCATTTTTCGCGCTGGGTTTCGGGCTGATCGGTGCGGCCATGCTCGACTCGGGCGGAAGCCGTGTTCGTGCGGGGGTGACAAGCCGCCCGGGGCCTCTTTTCAAGGCCGTGGCGATCAGCGCGTCGATCGGAATTCTTGCCATGTCTCTGGATCGGCTCGGCGCGGTGCGCAAGAACGAGGATCGCCACGAGTTCCTCTCCGATGTTGCACGCGTCGCCGGCGAGCGCCGAGTTGTTGGCGTCGATTCAGCCCTGTACAGCGATTGGTACCTTCACGCGATTGCCCAGCGGCACTTCAGAATTTCGCTGGTGCAGGGACTGGCAAGTGCCGAGTGGCGGGTGGTGCCGGCGGGTTCGGAACCCGAGCCCGGATACCGCGAGAGCGGCATCCGGAGTCAGGATTTTGCGCTTCGACACCGAATGTATGAGTGACTCGGTTCACTCGGCTTCGATGCCGTCACTGAAGAAGCGCTCGGCCAGGCGTTTGGCGCCGCCCTGAAAAACGATGACGCCGTCTTCGGGGGTGGCGTCGCCGAAACCGCCGTCGGTCAGCGTCACCGTCCAGGCATTACCGCTGCCGGTTGCAGGCAGGGCGTGCCAGGTGGCGACATCCTCGTTGGGGAAATCCAGGCCGTAGCCACGGATGCCGAAGGAGATATCGTCGAAGACGGCGCCGTGGTAGACGATGGTCAGGTCGACCTGGTCGCAGTCCGGGATACGCGCGTGCAGGCCGTTGAAGGGCATCTGGTAGCTGTCCTCGATCGGCACCGACTGCAACAGGTCAAGCCCGAAACTGTTCTCGATCTGGCTGCATACACCTGAAATCGGCATGAGTTCCGCCGTTACGATGTTCTGTATGCCACGAACGTTACCGGCGACGCCGGCGGATGCCACGTCGGTCTGAGCGGCATCGGGCATGCCGTCGTTGTTGCCGTCGCCGCCGTTGGGGGCCGCGCCTTCGACTGCGTCAGGGGCGCCGTCCGTGTCCTCGTCAGGCTCGACGGTGAAGCTCTGAACGCCGCGTGACGTGCCGGCCTGGATGATCAATTCGCTTCCCGTATTGTCCAGAGCAAGCTTTGTGACGATCGCGGAATTCGGGAACCCGGTGCTTATGGAATTCCAGCTGGCGCCGCCGTCCTGGCTGAGGAATACGCCATCGTCGCCGTTGCCCAGCGGATCGGTGACCGCCGCGTAGACGTCTCCGGTCAGTCCATCGACCACGAGATCGCGTACGTCGCGGCCGATCAAGCCGCTACCGGAGAACGTCCAGCTGGCGCCGCCGTCAGTCGTCTTGTATACCGTGCCGACCAGGCTGTTTGAAAAATCGTTGGTGGATGCATAGAGCGTCCCGCCGGTCGGATCGGTCGGATCGATGGCAAGCGAGAGCACGTTTTCGTGTGCGGCCACCGGATTTCCGCCAATGCGCGGGAGACCGGTGCTGGCAAGGTTCCAATTTGCGCCTCCGTCAGTCGACTTGAACACGCCGTTGTCGATGGTTGGCACGTCCGAAGGGCCGAATCCCGACAGGAAGGTTGTTGCGTAGAACGTGTTGCCGGTAGCGTCGCTGCTATCCTGCAGAATCTGGACGACCGAGGCGAACGTAAAGTTCACGCCGCTCAGGAATTGTGCCCCGCCAATGCCGGTATCGCTGGCGAACCAGTTGAGACCGGCGTCGGTGCTCTTGTAGATGCGTGCCGCTACAGTGTTGAAGCCACCACTACCGTCCGGCGACAAACGCCCGGAGCCGCCGATCATCAGCGTCTGCGACGCGCCGCCGGCGCTGCTGGTTTCGTCGATGGCGATTGCGCGAACTGTGCCCATTGGCGAGCGTTGAAACGGAGAGCCGGGTGCGGGAATGCCGTTGTCGATCGTCGACCAGGTCACCCCGCCGTCGATGCTTTTGTAGACGCCGCCGTTGGCCGGCACAGGTGTGCCGCTGTTATCTGATTTGGGCAAGAAAATACCAACGGCGTAGACTACGCTGGTGTCGTTCGGATCGACCGCGATGTTGCGCAGGCTGTCGGCTTCGAGCCCGCCGTTGGCCGGGCTCCACGTCAGCGCGTTGTTGGTGCTCCGGAAGTTCGTGAACGTCGGCGAAAACGCATCGCCGATGGCGGCGTGAACCCTGTCGCCCAGTGTCGTGTCCACCGAGCGAATATTGGCGGCGTTGAATCCGTCCACGCCAGCCTGGAAGAAATCTCCCACCGTCGAGGTCCGCCGATAGACGCCGTTGCTTCGCGAACCGGCAAGCTGCAGCGTCGTGTCGAACGGGTTGTAGACCACTACGGTCGACTCGGCCGGATGCAGCAAAGCGTTTCCGGCAAATCCGCCGAGCACCTGGGTCCAGCTGGCGCCGTTGTCGAGCGTGTAGGCCAGCCCGACGCGGCCCGAGACGTAGACCTGGCCGGATGCAGTCGGGCTGATCGCCAGACGCTGGCCCCCCGACGGACCACCCGTGACGGTCCAGGTGGCGCCGAAGTCAGCGCTGCGGGTAGCACCCAGGTTGTTCACGCCCCAAACCGCGCCGCCGGCGGCTGCGAACTCCAGGTCTGCCAAGGGTACGTCTTCCCATAGACAGCCGACCGGGCAGGGCACTTCGGCCCAGGCCGCGCCGCCGGCAGTGCCGCGCCACAAGCGTTGATCGCCGCCGCCGGAGTTGTCTGCTGTGGCGACCAGCAACTCACCAATCGTCATTGGATGGCTTGCAATCGCGGTAATGAAGAATGGTCCGGGTTGAGGAATCGGCGTGGTCGTGATCCAGTTCAGACCCGCATCATCGGATCGGATGACGCTGCCGTCGGCGAGCCCGACGTAGACTCTGCCGGCCGTTGTGGGCGATAGTTCGGCGGTGAAAATCCCCGCTGTCAGCACAGCCGCCGGCGGCGTTCGGTCGTTCCAGGATACGGCCCCGTTGCTGCTGAAGAACACCTTGTTGTTGCCGAAGACGTGCAGGCGACCTGGCGCGGTGCGGCTGTGAAGGATGCCTCCGAGCGACCTGTTGATGCCGGCATTGGCTTCGACCCAGGTCACACCGCCGTCGACGGTCTTGAAGACGCCGCCGGGGCTGACGGCCCAGTAAGTGCCTGGAATGTCGGGCGATGCTACCAATCCCGAAACTTCGCCCCCCTCCGGACCACTGGACGTCCATCGACCGGGACCGGCCAAGGACGCGCTTGAAATCAACAGCGCCAGCAGCACGGAGCTGACTGCATTTACGGCACCTATGTGAAACGAAGGAGATTCGGATTGCATCGACAGAGATCCTGCTCGAGGACGATCCGTCAATATAAACGCAATCCGGGTTGCAGGGGAGACGTTAACCCGGATCCGATTCGTCGGCGCGAAGATCGCGCCGGCGAATCTGTGTGCCGAGTCAGCGCTCCAGAATGGCGCTCACGCCCATGCCGCCGGCGGTGCACACCGAGATCAGGCCGCGGCCGGAGCCTTTTTGCTCCAGCAGCTTGGCCAGCGTCGACACGATGCGCGCGCCGGTGGCGGCGAACGGATGGCCGATCGCCACCGAACTGCCGTTCACGTTGAGCTTCTCGCGGTCGATATGGCCGAGCGGCTTGTCCAGGCCCAGCCGGTCGCGACAGTAGTCTTCGGACGCCCAGGCCTTGAGCGTACAAAGGACCTGGGCGGCAAATGCTTCGTGAATCTCGTAGAAGTCGAAGTCCTGCAGCGAAAGCTCGGCACGCTGCAGCATCTCCGCGACGGCTACCGTCGGCGCCATCAGCAGCCCTTCGTCTGCGCCGACGAAATCGACCGCTGACGTTCGGCTGTGGGTCAGCCAGGCCTGTACCGGCAGATCGTGTTTTTTCGCGTACTCTTCCGAGGTCAGCAGAACTGCGGCTGCGCCGTCGGTCAGGGCGGTCGAGTTGCCGGCGGTCAGGGTGCCGTCGCCGGATCGGTCGAACACCGGCTTGAGCTTCCCCAACTGCTTGAGGTCGCTGTCGGGCCGGACGTTGTTGTCGCGCAGCACGCCGGCGTGGCCGACGACCAGGTCGTCGAAAAAGCCTTCATCCCAGGCGCGCGCGGCATTGTGGTGGCTGGCCAGCGTAAGTTCGTCCTGCTCGCGGCGTGCGATCTGCCATTCTCTGGCCATGCGCTCGCAGTGCTCGCCCATCGACATACCGGTGCGCGGCTCGCCGTTTGACGGCGGTTGAGGCGCCAGCTCGCCGGGAGAGAAACCCTTGAAAGCCGCCAGCTTTTCCTTGAAAGATCGCGCCCGGCCGAGTTTGACCAATCGTTGCGCGAACTTCCGCTGGAAAACGATGGGTGGATCGCTGGTGGTGTCGGAGCCGCCGACGATCGCGCAGTCGATGGCGCCGGTGGCGATTTCAGCGCCGGCCAGCATTGCCGCCTGCAGGCTGGTCCCGCAGGCCTGCTGCATCGTGATGCCGGGTGTGAGGGGTGACAGCGAGGTCGAAAGTACCGCCTCGCGAGCCAGGTTCCAGTCCTTTGAATGGACGGTAACGGCCCCGGCAACAACCTTGTCGATTTGCTTGCCGGAAAGCCCGTATCTGTCGACCACACCCTGAATGGCGCGGGTCAGCATGTCCTTGTTCGTTTCGTCGGCATACAGCGTGTTGGAGCGGCAGAACGGAATGCGGCTGCCGCCGACAACTGCGATGCGCTTGAGTGAACCTTCGGTCATGTGTCGAATCCTTTCGCGAATGTTGAGTTCGTGGCGTTGCGTTCCGGGCTAATCGGGCTTGTCCGAGGCCGCGTCCGTTGGCTTGCTGGTGCGTTCCGTCGTTGCGCCGGCTGATTTCGGCTTGTTGTCGACGTTGGCCTTGCTGGCATCGTTGGACAGCTTCCCGGATGGCTTTTCCTTGTCGATTTCCGGCGTGATGTTCACGCCAGTTTCGCCGGATGTCTTCGTTTCTTGCGGAACCGGGCCTGAATCACCGCCCTCGGGCGGGTTGGCCTGCGGGCGCCCGGGAGCGGCGTCGTCGGTGCCGGGTTTGTGGGCCTCATCGGACGTGCTGGAGATATCCGGATTGTCGGCAATTTCAGCGCTTGCCACCTTTGAATCAGCCGCAGGCGAGACCGGCCCGGTCTTTGCGCCACGCGCGCGGTCGAGCAGTGAATCGCCGGCCGCTGCCTCTGCATCGGTGGTCTCGATGTAGTGGAGCGGGCCGCCGCGGAACGGGGCGAAGCCGGTGCCGAAGATCATGCCGGCATCCAGCAGATCCTTGTTCTCGACCACGTCGTCACGCAGGCAGGCCAGGCATTCATCGAGGTATGGCTGGATCAAGTCCCTGGCAAGTTTTTCGAGATCGTGACCCGTGTGCGCTTCGCTATCGCGCACCGGCTTGCCCTTCTCCCATTTATAGAACCCTTCGCCAGTTTTCTTGCCTTTCTTGCCCGACTCGACCATTGACTCCAGAACCTTTCGGTCTTCGCCAGCAGCTTCGCCCAGAAGCGTGTCGATGACGCTGAGGCCGACATCCAGGCCCACGGTATCGACCAGTTCGACCGGCCCCATCGGCATGCCGAACTGCACGGCGGCCTTGTCCAGCGCTTCCTTCGGAATGCCGTCGCGGTGCATCGTCATGGCCTTGTACATATAAGGCACCAGCACCCGGTTGACGAGGAAGCCGGGCGTCGAAGTCACCGGCACCGCGAATTTTCCGATCTGGGTGGCGAAGCTCGACCCGTCCTTGATTCGATTGCTCTCGGTATTGGTGTCGGAGACGACTTCCACAAGCGGCATCTTTGCCACCGGGTTGAAGAAATGCAGACCGATCAGACGATTCGGGTCGTCGAACACGTCGGACAATTCGCCCAGCGGAATGGCCGATGTATTGGTTGCCACGATCGCGTGATCGGCCAGATCCGCCTTGAGGTTTTCAAACAATGCGCGCTTGGCATCACGATCCTCGAAAATAGCCTCGATGACAACATCGGCGCGCTTGACGCCTTCGCCCTCGACATCGGCGCGCAGCCGTGCCTTGGCGGCTGCGACAGCAGCAGGCTTCCTCAACTTTCTCTTGAACAGGCTTGCCGCGCGCTTCAAGGCCGGTTCGATATATTTCATTTCCCGATCTTGCAGCGTCACGTCCAGGCCTTTGAGCGCGCACCATGCGGCAATGTCGCCGCCCATCACGCCGGCCCCGATCACGTGGACGCGGTGGGCCCTGAAATCACTTTTCTTGCCCTGAGCCTTGAGCGTTTCCATAAGCCGGAATACGCGCCGCAGGTTGGTCGATGTTTCGCCAACCAGAAGTTCGGGAATGTTTTCCGCTTCGGCCCTGATCATTGCCCGCTTCGAATCGCCGTGCGCCTCGAATTCGTCGATCAGGCGAAACGGCGCCGGGTAGTGCTCCGGCCGCGCCTTGGACTGCGTTTTCTTGCGCATCTGTCCGGCCAGGAACTTGCGCACCGGGCCGAACGTGGAAAGTTTATTGACGACGCCGGTGAGCTTGTGTCGACGCTTCTTCTGTACCGCTCGACGTGCCGCCCAGCGGAGCGAGCCGTGGATATCGACAGTCTGGTCGACCAGACCGACGCCGCGGGCTGCTTTCGCGCTGAGCATGCGCCCGGTCAGCATGAGTTCCATCGCCTTCATGCCACCGGCGGCCTGTATCGATCTGCCGGAACCGCCGTAGCCCGGATAGATGCCCAGGTTGACCTCCGGAAATCCAATCTTGGTCTTGCTGCTGTCCAGCGCGATGCGCCAGTCGAAGCACAGCGCCAGTTCCAGACCGCCGCCCAGACAGAACCCTTCAAACGCCACCGCTTTCGGGAATTTAAGTGCTTCGATTCGATCAAAAAGGTCGTGTACCTTGCGAATATTGCGCGAGAGTTCCTCGGCATCGCTGCTGGCATCGAATTCTCGAACGTCGGCGCCGACAATGAAACTGCCGGGCTTGCCCGACATCAGCACCAGCCCGGCTGGAGGCTCGTCGTCGAAAAGGTCGATGATCTGTCCGAGCTCGCCCAGCACTTCGCTGCTCAGGCTGTTGACCTTTTCGCCTTCGCGGTCGATATACAGCCAGGCAATACCGTCCAGGTCTTTTTCGAGACGCCAGTGTTTGAAATTTCCCTGTTGGCGCGTTGTCGAGGCATCCTCGCGCGCTGCTGCCGCTTGTGTGGCCATCCGGTTCAAGCTCCATGCGTTCGCGTATGTTTCAAGTTTAACAGGCGTGCGGCGCCGATTCGCTATGTCGATTCGCGATACCGATTCTTGCCGGTCGGGCGCTTTAACGACGCATACCGTCGTCACGAGGCCGGGAACGGACGGTTTGCATCGCGTCAGGGAATTTGGTAACCGGCCAGGCGCAACCATTCGGCGATTCGGATCAGCGGCATCCCGATCAGTGCCGTCGGGTCGTCGCTTGCCAGCGTTTCAAGCAGCGCGATCCCCAGACGCTCTGAACGCATGGCGCCGGCACAGTCGAACGGCTGATCGCGGTCGACGTAGCGCTCGATCTCCGGCTGGCCCAGTTCGCGGTAGGTGAGTCGCGTCGCAACGATGTCGACCCGCTCGATGCCCGGCCCGATCAGCGCGATGCCTGAAAGATAATCCACGCGTTTGCCCGACATTTCGCGGATCTGCAAGACCGCACGTTCGCGTGTTCCCGGTTTTCCGAGGATACGGTCGTCGAGTACCGAGACCTGGTCGGCTCCTATGATCAGCGCGTCGGGGTGGCTGGTTGCAATGTGCTTCGCTTTGCTCAGCGCCAGCCGGCGCACCAGATCTTCGGCGGATTCGCCGGGTTTCGGCGTCTCGTCGATGCCGCTGGCGGCGGTCGAAAACGGGACGCCGAGACGGTCGAGCATATCGGCCCTGTAGCGTGAACTGGAAGCCAGGATCAGCGGCGGCGCTGTGTTGTCGGGTTCAGGCATTCTTGAGTGTCTCCACTATTGTTGTCGCAAGGGTTCAAATGGTATACTGACGGGCTATGTCGCGTGATTTTCCCGATTGGATAGACGTCGAGCGTGCAGCGCAGGCCGGGCGCCGATTTGCCGGCGAGGCGAGAATCGAGTGGATGCCGCGCGTAGTCGATCTGCTCGACGAGCCGGCGGCTGACGACGAAATCAGCTTCGAAATCTCGGTCGGGCTGGACAAGTCTTCGGGCACCGGGGATGTTGTGCGCCTGGATGTTCGGGTGCACGGCACGGTGCCTATGACCTGCCAGCGAACGCTGAAGCGATTCCGGCAGACCATCGACAGCCGTTCGTCGCTGGGCTTAGTGGCGTCGGAAGATCAAATCTCGGTGCTGCCGGAAAACCTGGAGCCAAAGCTGGTACCGGAAGGAAAGCTGAAGCTGGTCGAAATTGTCGAGGATGAATTGCTGCTGGCGTTGCCGCTGGTACCACGAGATCCGGACAGTGCACCGGTAGAGCATGCCGGGGACAGTGTCGTGGCCACCGATCCGCACGAGAGCGACGGCCCATTCGCCGAACTGGCCAGATTGCGCAAGACGCGGAATTGAAGGTGACAAGGACCCCCACGACAGATCGCGGGGCTGAGTTCCAGGAGAGATCGCGAGTATGGGTCGCGAGCAATTGCCGAAGTCGGGCCGGAAATCAATCCGGCGCGATACTCGATTAGATCGAAAACGAATCGTCGCCGGGCCTTCCCGACGGAATAAAGAAATGCACTGGAGATAGCCGAAATGGCAGTACAAAAAAGCAGAAAGACCCCATCGCGTCGCGGGATGCGGCGCTCGCACGACAGCCTCAGCAGCGCCACGCTCTCCGAAGAGCGCGCAACAGGTGAAATCCATCGGCGCCACCATGTGAGCGCCGAGGGCTTCTATCGCGGCCGCCAGGTCGTGGAAGTGGCCGAGGAAATTGAAGAAGTCGAAGATCAGGAATAGCGCACCCTGTCCGGCGCCGTTCGCGCGTCGCCTGTTGCGCCGGGCGCGGCGCCGGTCTTGATCAACCAAAGAAGGCTGGATCGTTCCGGGGCGGAGTTTTCCCGCAGCGCCGGCGTCGCTGACCGCAACGTGGATCGCGAGACTTGCGTTTGCATCGACGCCATGGGCGCCGATTTTTCACCTGCATGTGCGGTGGAGGCTTCGGCCCTGGCGCTTGCAGCAGATGAGCGTCTGACAATACGAATTGTCGGGAATCCGGCCGAACTGGATACTGCGCTGACCGGGCTAATCGCCGACGTATCCGCGCGTATCGAACGGATCGCCAGTACGCAATTTATTTCAATGGGATCCAGCCCGGCCGAGGCCTTGCGCCATGGCCGGGCGTCATCCATGGGCAAGGCGCTGGACCAGGTGGGCGAGGGGTCGGCAGATGCTGTCGTCAGCGCGGGCAATACCGGCGCGCTGATGGCACTGGCCCGATACCGTCTCGGCACGTTGCCGGGCATCGAGCGCCCGGCGCTGATGACGGAGTTTCCAGTGATCGGCGGTTCGGTATGGGTGCTGGACCTGGGTGCCAATATCGGCGTCGACGCCGAGCGCCTTACCGAATTTGCAATGCTGGGCAGCGCCGCAGTGGGCGCATTGCTGAAACGCAAGCCGCGCGTAGGTCTGCTCAATATCGGTCGCGAGCCGAAAAAGGGTCCCGATGTGGTTCGCGAAGCGGCCAGACGCTGTGCGGCTACCGATATCGACCTGGTCGGCTTCATTGAAGGCCATGACGTGTTCGCAGGTGCCGCCGACGTCGTGGTTTGCGACGGGTTTGCCGGAAATGTGCTTTTGAAATCGGCCGAGGGCGCAATCGCGATGCTGCTCGGTGAGATTGATCGTGCAGGGAGCGGGATTCTTGCCGGACCAGGGCTGCGGAGATTGCGCAAACGCATGCGGAACGCCTATGATCCGGCTCGTCACAACGGCGCTTCGCTTCTGGGCGTCGGTGGTATCGTGATCAAAAGCCATGCGCATGCCACCGTTGAAGGCATGACGCACGCGATCGAAGTTGCCGCGCTTGAAGTGCGTCGCGGCATGTTGCCTGAACTCGAGCGCCAGCTCTGGGCCGACGTGTAGGAGATTTGTTCAAGATGTATGCACGTATTATCGGAACCGGGCGTTATCTTCCGGAAAAGATCGTGACCAACGCCGATCTCGAGGCGCTTGTGGACACGTCGGACGAATGGATTCGCGATCGCACGGGCATTCGGGAGCGACGCGTTGCGGCCGAAGGACAGACCACCGGCGATCTGGCCGAGCAGGCCGCGCGCATCGCGCTTGACGACGCGGGCGTGAACGCCTCGGATATCGATCTTCTGATTGTCGGCACGACGACGCCCGATCTCGTGTTCCCTTCCACGGCATGCCTGATCCAGGAGCGACTGGGGATCGGCCAATGCGGCGCGTTCGACGTCAATGCAGCCTGTTCCGGTTTCATTTACGCGCTTTCGATCGCCACGCAGTTCATCGAAGCCGGAACGGTCAAACGCGTTCTGGTGGTGGGCGCCGAAACGCTAACCCGCATGGTCGACTGGAGCGACCGCTCGACCTGCGTTCTGTTCGGCGACGGCGCCGGCGCTGCGGTGCTCCAGGCCGATTCCGAGCCCGGCGTGCTGTCCACGCACATTCACGCCAACGGCGGGCAAGCCGATCTGCTCAACGTGGACGTGGGCGTCAGTCGCGGCTTCAAGGCCGAGCCGCGCGGCGGGCTTGCAATCAGGATGAAGGGCAACGAAGTATTCAAGGTCGCGGTCAATACGCTGGGACGGATCGTCGACGAGACCCTGGCGCACAACAACATGGAAAAGCACGATCTTGACTGGCTGATTCCACACCAGGCGAACTTGCGCATCATCAAGGCGACCGCCCGCAAGCTGGACATGTCGATGGATCGGGTCGTCGTTACGGTCGACAAGCACGGCAACACTTCGGCGGCCTCGGTGCCGATGGCGCTGGACGTGGCCGTGCGGTCGGGCCGCATCAAGCGCGGCGACACAATGCTGCTCGAAGCGTTCGGCGGCGGATTCACCTGGGGCGCGGCCCTGATAAAATACTGATTGCTGTGTCGCATCTATCGGCCCGAAAACGTAAAGCCGAAAAATCAGAACACGAAAAAGCGAAATCACCAAAAATAACCTGCAGTAAGCCGGGGTAGTCCGACCATGACCGACACCGTCATCTTTCCAGGCCAGGGGTCGCAGAGCATCGGAATGCTCGCAGACCTTGCAGCCAGCAGCGACCTGGTGCGCGCCACGTTCGACGAGGCATCCCGTGCGATCGGGCGCGATCTCTGGGCGCTGGTCAGCCAGGGGCCCGCGAGCGAGCTCGACCAGACTCGCTGGACCCAGCCGGCGATGCTGGCCGGAGACATCGCGGTCTGGCGCGTATTTCTATTGCGCGGCGGCGAAATTCCGCAAGCAATGGCAGGGCACAGTCTTGGTGAATATGCCGCGCTGGTCGCCGCCGAATCGATGGCCCTGTCTGACGCAGCGGCAGTGGTCCACGAGCGGGGTCGCCTGATGCAGGAAGCGGTCGGCCAGGACGAAGGCGCCATGGCCGCGATCCTGGGGCTCGAAGACGCGCAGGTCGAGCGAATCTGCGCCGACCTGACGTGCGGAAAAAAAACCGTGGTGGCGGCAAATTACAATTCGCCGGGCCAGATCGTGATCGCAGGTAGCCGCATTGGCGTGGAAAGCGCGGTCGAGGAATGCAGAAAGGCCGGGGCCAAACGAGCGATCTTGTTGCCGGTCAGTGTGCCGGCCCACAGCCCGCTGATGAAGCCTGCCGCCGACGGTTTGCAGCGGTCGCTGAAAATGATCGAGATCAAGCCGCCGGTTTGTGCGGTTTTGCACAATTTCGATCTTCAGTCGCACGAGGCGCCGCAACGTATTCGTCACGCGCTGGTTGAACAGTTGACCCATCCGGTGCCCTGGACGGCTACCATTCGCGGACTGATCGCCAGAGGCGCAACCCGATTTCTTGAGTGCGGTCCGGGTCGGGTGCTGTCCGGTCTCGGTCGGCGCATCGACAGAAACGCAGAGTGGCTGGCGCTGGAAACGCCGGCCGGTATTGACAAGGCGCTGGAAGGCTGACACAGCTGGCCTCCGAGCGACATCCGACCCCAAAGGGAATCCAATGACCCATCAGACTCTTCCGGAAAGCCTGCGCCTGGACGGCCAGGTGGCGATCGTCACCGGCGCAAGCCGCGGTATCGGCGCTGCAATTTCCGACATGCTCAAGGCCCACGGCGCCGATGTATTCGGCACCGCGACCAGCGACAGCGGCGCCGACGCCATTTCCGAACGGTTGGGCAAGGATCGCGGGCAGGTGCTCGACGTTCGTGATACCGATTCGGTGAGCGGTCTGATCAAGGTTGTGGGTTCGCTTGCCTCATCGCCCGCCATCCTGGTCAACAACGCAGCGGTAACGCGTGACCAGCTTTTGATGCGGTTGAAGGATGAAGACTGGATGGAGGTACTGGATACCAACCTGACCGGTGCCATGCGGCTTTCGCGCGCCTGCCTCAAGGGCATGCTCAAGGCACGCGGTGGTCGGATAATTTCAATTTCGTCGGTGGTCGGATACAGCGGCAACCCCGGGCAGACCAATTACGCCGCGGCCAAGGCCGGGCTCGCAGGCTTTTCGCGCGCGCTGGCCCAGGAAATCGCGGCGCGCGGCATCACCGTGAATGTCGTCGCCCCCGGTTTCATCGATACCGACATGACGCGTGCACTTGATGAGCAGCAGCGCGAGCGGCTTGCCCGGACCATTCCTGTGGGTCGGCTTGGTCAGCCCACGGACATCGCATCGGCGGTCGCCTGGCTGGCGAGTCCCGCCGCCGGCTACATCACCGGCCAGACGATTCATGTCAACGGCGGAATGTATATGACATGAATTATAAAAAATGTTCATAAATATATGATTTAATTGATATAATATTGATAAAACGCATTGCAAACCCGAAACCGGTTGTCCGGTAAACTGGAAGCGGCGGCAATTGTTACCTACAATGTGCGCGCTTTCTTCAACCATAAAGGAAATGACAGATGAGCAGCATTGAAGAGCGGGTCAAGAAAATCGTTGTTGAACAGCTTGGCGTCAAGGAAGAGGAAGTCACGCCCAGCGCGTCTTTCGTCGACGATCTCGGCGCAGATTCTCTGGATACGGTCGAGCTCGTGATGGCGCTGGAGGAGGAATTCGAGTGCGAGATTCCCGACGAGGAAGCCGAAAAGATCACCACGGTTCAGCAGGCGGTTGATTACGTCAAGTCCACCGTCGACAAGTAAGCGGTCGGCCCATGACTCTCGGATCGGGATCGATACATGCAGGGTGAGCGCCGCATCGTGGTGACCGGGCTGGGCTGCGTCAGCCCGGTCGGCAACGACATTCCCACGGCCTGGGACAGTATCGTCAACGGTCGTAGCGGAATCGGTCCACTGACTGAGGTCGATGCCGAGAAGTTCAGCTGCAAGATTGCCGGGGAAATTCGGGATCTCGACATTTCCGAATACATCTCACCGAAAGATGCGCGCAAGTCCGATCCGTTCATTCACTACGGGATTGTCGCCGCTGCGCAGGCGATACAAGACGCGGGTCTGCCCGACTTTTCCGGCGACGCGCCGTGCGATCCGACCCGCTTCGGGGTCGCGATAGGCTCCGGTATCGGCGGCATCAAGACCATCGAGGACACCCATCAGACCTACGTCGACTCCGGTCCGCGCCGTATTTCGCCGTTTTTCGTGCCGGGCTGCATCATCAACATGGTGGCCGGTCAAGTCTCGATCCGCTACGGCTATCAGGGCCCGAACATCTCGATCGTCACCGCCTGTACCACGGGCACTCACAATATCGGCGACGCGGCCCGTCTGATCGCTTACGGCGACGCCGATGTCATGGTTGCAGGCGGCGCCGAGTTCGGCACTACGCCGACCGCCATGGGTGGTTTTTGCGCCGCCCGCGCGCTGTCGACGCGCAACGATGATCCTCAGGGCGCCAGCCGGCCGTGGGACCAGGATCGCGACGGTTTCGTGCTCGGAAACGGCGCCGGTATCGTGGTGCTCGAGGAACTTGAGCATGCGCGGGCGCGCGGGGCCCGGATCTACGCCGAGCTCAAAGGCTACGGCATGTCCGGTGACGCGCACCACATCACCTCGCCACCGGAAGGCGGGCAGGGCGCGGCGCGCTGCATGACCGCTGCCGTTCGAGATGCAGGCCTGGATGTTGCCGAGGTTGACTATGTCAACGCTCACGGCACCTCGACCATGCTTGGCGACCGGGCCGAGACTGAAGCCGTACGCAGTACTTTTGGTGAACATGCCCGGTCCATGATGGTGAGTTCGACCAAGTCGATGACCGGCCACCTGCTCGGCGCCGCCGGCGGCGTGGAGGCGATCTTCACCATCCTTGCCCTGCATCACGGCGTCGTGCCCCCGACCATCAACCTTGATCGGCCCGATGAGGCCTGCAGGAATATCGACCTGGTGCCCGGCAGCGCACGCGAGACACCTATCCGGGTGGCAATCTCCAATTCGTTCGGCTTCGGCGGCACCAACGGCACGGTCCTGTTCACCCGGTTCGAGTGAGCAAATTTCTCAGACTGCCTGAGCGGCCCGACCTTCTGGCCGTTCATCGCAGCGCTCCTGACACCTGGCCATTTCTGCTGGACAGCGCCAGCCAAGGCGGAGGCATCGGCCGGTGGTCGATTCTGATGCGAGCCGATCCGGACCAGCCGCCCATTGTCGTGTTCGGGGATCCGCTCGACGCGTTCCTGCCGCAACTCGATCGAAATTTTGAATCGGAAAGACGCGCCCAACCGGGCCGACTGCCGTTCGAAGGCGGCTGGTTTGTATACCTGGGCTACGAACTGGTTGGCGAAATCGAGCCCCATCTGAAGCCGCTGGAGGTTCCCGACGGCACCCCCCGAGCGTTCGCCAAACGCTGTAATGCTGCGTTGATCCTCGACCACGACACCGGCGATGCATTCGCGGTTGCAGAAGCGCCCCACCTACTGGCAACAATCGCAGACGAAGCAATTTATGCCGCGCCGTTGCCGGCTTCCGAGGACGATCTGGAATTGCCCGTGATGCGCCCCGACGAGGGCGGACGATTCAGGCAAGGTGTCGAGCGCATCCGCGAATACATCCTGGCCGGCGACGTATTCCAGGTGAATCTCTCGCGGGCCTGGGAAGGCTTGACCGAATCCACGCCGGATCCGGTTGAAATCTACCGGCGACTGTCGGCCAGCAACCCGGCGCCTTTTGCCGGCCTGGCCCGACTGCCGGGTGGCACGCTGCTTTCGTCGTCGCCGGAGCGCCTTGTGTCTGTGCATGGACGCGTCATCGAAGCTCGGCCGATCGCTGGAACGCGTCCCAGAGGCGACTCGCCCGAGCGTGATCGAGCACTGTCGTCGGAACTGCTTGCCCATCCGAAAGAGCGCGCAGAGCACATCATGCTGATCGACCTCGAGCGCAACGATCTGGGCCGGATCTGTGTGCCGGGCAGCATGGATGTCGACGAACTCATGATTGTCGAGAGCTATGCACACGTGCACCATATCGTGTCCAATATCCGCGGCCGTCTGCGTCGGGACATCTCCCCTGCCGACGTGATTCGCGCCTGTTTTCCGGGCGGCACCATCACCGGTTGTCCAAAGGTGCGCTGCATGGAAATCATCGCCGAACTGGAGACGGCCGGACGCGGGTTCTACACCGGTTCAATGGGCTACCTCGGCCTTGACGGTCACATGGATCTCAACATTCTGATCCGCAGCATGCTGGTTTCCGACCGCGGTATCCGGTTCCGCACCGGCGCCGGCATCGTCGCCGATTCCGAGCCGGCCGCCGAGCTGGCCGAAACCGAGGCCAAGGCGCGCGGCCTGATGCGTGCCCTGAATCCATGATCATGCGCGCCGGAAACCCGGAATGACCCGCTGGCTGGTCAACGGTGAGCCAGACGCGCTTGTTGCCCCAACCGATAGAGGTCTGCTCTATGGCGACGGGCTGTTCGAGACCATCGCTTTCCACCAAGGTCGAAGCAGGCTCTGGTCGCTGCACATGGCGCGTCTGATTGATGGTTGCCGAAGCCTTGGACTGCCGCCGCCGGATTCAGACTTGCTGGCGGCCGAGTGTCATCGATTGCTCGGCGACGGCGCCAGCGCCGTAATTCGCATTGCAGTCACCCGAGGCAGCGGGGGGCAGGCCTATTTCCCGCCCGCAAGTCCCGAAGCCACCCGCATCCTGATGCGCCGGGAACTGCCCCCGCACCTGCAATCGATGCGCGCATTCGGTCTGGCGATGCATACCAGCTCGATTCAAATGAACGGCGGACTGAACGACGGGCTCACCGGAATTTCCCTGGGCAGCCTCAAGCATTTGAATCGCCTTTCGCAAGTAATGATCGCGGCCGAATGCGCTGCACACAGCGCCGCCGAAGCACTGGTGGTGGATTCGACCGGCTTGATCATCGAAGGATTGGCCGGAAACATCATTGTCGTCCGCGGCAACCGGCTCATTGCGCCCGGCCCGCACCCGGCTGCAGTTGCCGGCGTGGGGCTGGAGTGGTTGCGCCGACATCCGGATTCGGCGCTCGAGGAGCGACCCTTCGCAGCCGCCGAACTGGCCGGGGATGACGCCCTCTGGGTGATAAACTCTGTACGCGGTCCATGCCCGGTCTGCTCGCTCGACGGGCGCGCTCTGGTGCGCGATGGCCGGATCGATGAATGGCAGCAGCGATGGCGGGAAGAAGTCGAGGAATGATTCGCAAAATATTGATATTTATAGTTATTATCGTGCTTACTATGGCGATCATGGCGGCCTGGGCCTGGCGCGAATACCGCCAGTTCAGCGATGCGCCCCTGATGGAATCGGGGACTGCGAGACTCTGGATCAGCGCCGGGGATACGCTGGGATCGGTTGCCGCGAAGCTCGATCAAATGGGCCTGGCGAAACCGGGATGGCACTGGCGGCTGCTGGGTCGAATCGAGCAACCCGTGATCAAGGCCGGCGAATATCGTCTCATGGCAGGCGAATCGCCGGCTGAATTTCTGTCCCGGCTCGACCAGGGCGACGTGGTCCGGCACCGCTTCACGATTGTCGAGGGCTGGAACCTGGCGTTTTTGAGGGACAAGCTCGATCAGGACTCTCGCCTGCGGTCCGCGGTGGCCGATCTCTCATCGGAGGCGCTGATCGCCAGGCTGGGCTGCCGGGATTGCTTTGCCGAGGGCTGGTTCCTTCCCGAGACCTACCAGTTCGTGCGCGGCGACAGCGACCTTGATCTGCTGGCTAGGGCCCATCGCGCCATGCGCGAAGCGCTCGCCGGAACCTGGCGCGATCGCACCGAGGGTCTGCCCATCGAAACACCCGAAGAATTGATGGTGCTGGCGTCGCTGGTGGAGCTGGAGGCCGTTGTCGCCGAGGAACGCGCGCAGGTCGCCGGCGTGTTCGTGCGCAGGTTGAACCGCGGCATGCGCCTTCAGACCGACCCGACCGTGGTCTACGGCATCACCGGCGAGTTCGACGGCCGCATCCGCCGTG
>JGI12210J13797_10700995_pt1 | contig 22536 bp, 20 predicted proteins | sample ElkSlonscriptome_3_FD_13797 | JGI IMG/M metagenome (IMG submission 13797)
TGCCCAAGAGGTTGCCGACGAAATCTTCAAATTTTGGCAAATGACGGCAGAGGAAACTGCGGTGACGCGCTGCTTAAACGCGACGAAGGTAGTTCCATAGAGGTCATAGGATTACCCATGGTAATTAAAGATGACAAATCGAACACGAGTCGCTGGCTATTCGTTTCTTGTCTTGTCTTGCTTCTCCTGGCAGCGAGGGCAAATAGCATGAACTGTAAACTGACAATCTATCAGGGAAAATCCGCGACTTTGAGCCTCGCCGATTCCTACTGTAGTGATCAAGTCCTCTTCAAATTCTTTGACAAACCCACATTGGGGACAGACAAGATGATGATGCTGATTCATAAATGGCATGCTAAGTTCATAGTACTTTCTATCTTCGGATAGATCCAGCTCTCTCAATAGGCCTAAATCGACCATGAGATGCAGCATTCTGTAGATCGTGGAAATGCCAATATTTTCGCTTTGAGATAGGTTTCGATAAATCTCTTCTGCGCTCAGATGCTGGCCTGCAGGCGTTTGCTTCAAGATTTCTAATATTTTTTGTCGCTGGCTTGTCAGCCGAAATCCTTCCCGCTTCAGGGCAGTTTTCAGCATAGTAGAATACTGCGACGACATAAGTTGAATTGCTCTAGGGTCCATAGATGCTCAGGGTTAAAACAAGCTATTGAAAATCGGTTTCAGTATGGGGATCAGGGGAGCAGTTGACAACCATTTTCGATATCTTTAATCTTCAGTCTTATTCAAGCCCAGAAATCAAGTCTTTTGTGGCCAAAAATTGTAAACAATGATAGTGTTGTTTGCAACACAACAGCTTTGATTGATTTAGATCAACGTTGATAAAAGGGAGAGAATTATGCCTGCTACCGAAGCGCTGCTACAAACCTATGGTGACGTTGCCAAAAACGCTATTCTGTTTGAAACATCGGTGACGGAGCCCGTTACAGAAGGCCTTAGTGCTGCCTATGCCAGCTTTACAGCGCTCTATCTTCAATATCAAAAGCACCATTTTGTGGTGGAAGGTTCTGAGTACTATATGCTTCATGAGTATTTCTCAGAAAGTTATGAAGAGGTCCAAGGTCATACCCACGACGTTGGAGAGCGGCTCCACGGACTAGGGGGGATTCCTGCAGTGACCTTTGGTGAACTAGCGCGGCTTTGCTGTTTTGAGCAAGAGACCAATGACAGCTACCGCTGTTGCCCAATGATTGAGCATGATCTCACCGCAGAGCAAGCAATTATTGCCATGATTCGACGCCTTGCCAGCCAAGCAGAAAGTCTAGGCGACCGCGCCACACGCCACCTGTACGAGCAGATCCTGCTTAAAACAGAGGAACGCGCCTACCACCTAGACCATTTCCTCACCCGCGACAGCCTCAAGGTCAACGGTTAGGTCGTAGTCGCAAAGACGTCGTTAATGCCCAGCGGTCAGGCCGACGTGAATTAAGCTCAGTCACCATCCCCAGTACTCTGCCAAGATGGCCTGAGCTGTGGCTTGATTGACGTGTTGTAAGACTTGGCCTGTTTGGTTCACCCACTAGAATTGGCCGCAGATATGTGGGGAGGTGGATGGCATACGTCTGCTGGTCAAAAGCGTCATAGCGCGACCATTTGCCTCCAGCAGCGCTCGAGGTGGCTCACCAAGTCACCTCGAGACTGGGTAACTTGCTGAATCACGCTCCAAACTTGTAGGGCTGATGCCACAGTAGCGATATCGACACAGAGCGGTTGATTGCAGCTGCATTGGCAGGGAATTGACAGCTCCTGTAGCCGATTAAATACAGTCCAGCGATCGATAGGGTCAATCTCAAGGGCGATCGCTAAAGTCGAGTCTACGTTATCCATATTGGTCATACTTAGTGTCGGTAACAGGTACAGCAGAGCGAAGCTTGGGCAAGAGACGATTATCTTGTCTTGTATAGATGCGCCGTAGGCATGCTGAGTAGAATTTGAGAACAGTTCCGAATTGAGCCCCTCCCTAGATTTCAGAATAGGCTGCCGGAGCAGCGCCGAGCTAGGATGCAGGCCAGCAGGTAAATACCGAACGTCCTGGGTATCTAGGTCAGCGCTACAGCAGCCTGTTTTAATGACAATCGCTGCTAATAAAATAGCCAATCCTGGATCTTAATGCAATAGGTTTTCAACAACTGTGGCAGCAGCGATGATCAGCCCTCGTGCCGACGTCTGCTATGTCCCAATGCGGCTACCTTTGGGTCAGCGCAACGCAACTATTGCATTTCCTTGAGGGCTGAGGACGTCATTTCTGACTCAATGCGTGATGTTTCATCGGCGGCTAGGCGCGCGATTGTCCCCATGACATGCGGAAACATAACTATGGCCAACGAGCGGACGGCGTTCCCATCTATTGAATGGGGCAAAGGCGACAAAACGATTGTATTTTTGCACTATTTCAGTGGTGCGGCGGAGAGCTGGCGCTGGGTCGCAGAGCAGATGACAGACTATCGGTGCATCGCCATCAATCTGCCTGGCTTCGGCAACGCTCCGGCACTAGAAGAGCCATCACTACAGCAATACGCTACCGCTGTTGCCGCCGAGCTAGACCGGCTAGATGTTGGAGACTATACCCTCGTCGGACATTCCATGGGGGGAAAGATAGCCCTGCAGATGGCGGCAACGGGCCATCGTCCGCCCAAGCAAGTGGTGTTAATCGCACCCTCTCCCCCGACACAAGAGCCCATGCCCGACGATGAGAAGCAGCGGATGCTCAACAATCACCCTAGCGAAGACAACGCCGAAACAACGCTGGCCAGTGCGACCCGGCGACAGCTCAGCGACGAGCAACATAGTCTCGCGGTCAAAACCCACGTCATTGCTGACAATAGCGCCTGGCGCTGGTGGCTCCTAGAGGGCATGGACCACTCTATTGCAGACCAAATGGCATCGCTTGCCATGCCGGTCACGGTGTTGGCTTCTAAAGATGACCCGGTAATTCCCTACGACACCATTGAGTGCGAGGTGCTACAGGTGATTCCCAATACTCAATTGGTGGCGATCGCTGGCGTGGGTCACCTGATTCCCCTAGAAGCGGCGGACTGGGTTGTTGCCCAGCTGAGACAGCTGTCGTCGTAGGTAATTCGCCCTTCGGTATCCGGCAGCAAATTGCCCAATGACGTGAGCCAGTGCTCCAGAACAGAGACTTATCCGGCCTGGTGAGGCAATACCCCCAGTAGCGCCTGCATCAAGGTGCTTTTACCTGCGCCATTGGGGCCAACGATGGCTGTATCAGTTCCTGCTTCTACGGTAAACGAAACATCTTGAATCACTGCGTAGGTCTCTCGAAATACCGTGAGTCTGTCTGCAGTTAGTATTGGCTCTTTCACTGAACTCGCCATCGGTTAATTGGCATCCTCTGACGTCGCTTCAAGCTGGTCAGCGTTACAGCGCATGATAGTGAGATTGGCCTGATAGTCATGAGGGCCACCATTGTCGGGCAACAGCTGTACAGCCTCGGCGCGATCGCCCACCACAGCTTTAGCAATTTTATCCGTCGCCAGACCAACCGCTTTCGACTCCCGATTGATCATTGAGAATGGCCCTAATAGGACCGATTGGAGAGACCGAGAGTTATGCGATGTGGCTCGTTGTGTTAGTCAATGTGTCCTTCGGGATTTTGAGTCACGCTTTCGTTATTAAACTATGGTGAAATGGGCGATGAGGATTGAGTATTTCAGCCTGCATAATGTGGAATTAAAATTGCGAGTCTGTCATGATATATTGAGATTGCATCGCCATTTGCGCCAAGCATAGGGCGTAGGTATAGATTCTTATATCTAAGAAATTTTACATCCAACAAAAAAGACACATGACCAAACCGTTGACAGGTAAAACGCTGCTCCAAAAAGTGGAAACGCTATCGCATCTTTCCAAGCGAGAAACGGCGCGTGAATGTGGCTACGTCAGTACGGACAAGCGGGGCCAGGAAAAGACAAATTTAGCGGAATTTTACGATGCCCTATTAGAGGCGAAAGGTATCCAGCTCGAGCCCAGCGGGTCGAGAGATCGGCGAGGGCGGGAGGCCGACTACCGAGCGAGAGTACAGAAGAATGGGCAGATTGTTATTGGATCATCCTATACCCAGCAAATGAACCTCCAGCCAGGGGACGAGTTTGAGATCAAGCTTGGCTACAAGCATATCCATTTGAACTCGATTTAAAGCGCAAATTCTCTGCGGGAAGATCTAGCCTAGAGATGGTATTATCATATCCTAGGCTTTCTCTCATACATTCCCGCGTTATTTTGGGAAACGGCATACATGGCCACTTTCCCAAGGAGCAGCCCCAGAAAGGCGGCGACTCAGCGCCAGCGGGAATAGCGATACCGTCATATCACGTTTTTGACGACAACTCGTACTCTAAATACTATGAATTTTCTAACGCTAGCGTTTGATTTCGTAACTGCTATAGGTGGTGTCTACATCCTAGTTGGACTCACACTTCACCTCATAGAAGCTTGGCAGTCTTGTGCGGCTGTAGTTGCAGTCCCTGTACCAGAGACCAGCGCTACGCCTAGCCGCCTCAAACGAAATGCCTTAGAGCGGCCAATCAATTGGGAGCGTCGGTTGAGCCTGCCCTACGGAGGGGAACAGCGGGCTTAGCCGTCATACTGCACCCGGAAAAAGCCTCGACGCTTACAAACAAACCCAAAGGAGGCATGAATGATATATCCATGCCTCCTTTGAGCTGTATCAATTTCATAGGCAGCGTTGGAGCCGCAGGAAACGATGCCTAGTAGGCTAGGCCCATGCTGCGAGTGGTTTCGGCACCCAGATAAACTCGGATGCTCAAGAAATCCGTTGGACAGGCTGTTTCGCAACGCTTACAGCCGACACAGTCCTCAGTTCGAGGGGATGCCGCAATTTGCCCTGCTTTGCAGCCATCCCAAGGCACCATTTCAAGCACATCTGTGGGACAGGCTCGGACGCACTGAGTGCAGCCGATGCAGGTGTCGTAGATTTTAACTGAATGAGACATTAAATAGAAGCTCCTATCGAAAACTATTTATCATGACGGCGGCGATCGCACCCGCCAATTGACGATAGCGATGGTGCAACCCCCCCTTGCTGGCGTGGCCTGCCTGTTGGCAAAGCGAGTCCGTGAGGACATAAGCCATAAGAACGTAACGAATCGAGCCGAATTCTTTATTCGCTCAAATTTGCTCCTAGTCTACAGCAGCGCGATTGGCGACATTAGCGAATGCTGACGAAACTTCAAAGAACGTAATGTATGCGCCATGGAAATGGGATGTTTGATGGGGGCGTGCTCTCGCGCAAATAGCGCTGATATCTGAAATCGATCGGCGTATCAATCAATTGTCTTGAGACTTTGATCATTGGGATTTTGGTTCACCGAGAAGTGCTCTATAATTAACGACTGGTTTTGTAGCACCACGACCCTACTCACCCCTACGCTCTACTACATAGGCTTCACCATGACTCATCCGGTTCGCATTCTTATGTGTGCTCCACACCACTATGACGTTGACTACGTCATCAATCCCTGGATGGAGGGGAATGTTCACCGCTCATCCCGCGATCGCGCTGAGGAGCAGTGGAACAAGCTATATCAGGTGTTGACGCAGTATGCCACCGTGGATTTGGTCAAGCCGCAGCCGGGCTGGCCCGATATGGTGTTCACGGCAAATGCAGGACTGGTGCTGGGCAAAACAGTGGTGCTAAGTCGCTTTTTTCATCCTGAGCGTCAGGGCGAAGAGCCCCATTTCAAGCAGTGGTTCGAAGCGCAGGGCTATACCGTGCATGAGCTTCCTAAGGGCATACCGTTTGAGGGAGCAGGGGATGCGCTGTTAGATCGGGGTGGTCGCTGGCTCTGGGCTGGGTATGGGTTTCGCTCAGAGCTCGATTCTCACCCCTACTTAGCCGAGTGGCTCGACATTGAGGTCCTATCGCTGCGGCTCATTGATGAGCGCTTCTACCACCTCGACACCTGCTTCTGTCCCCTCACAGATGGCTATTTGCTGTACTATCCCCCAGCCTTTGACGCCTATTCCAACCGCCTGATTGAACTGCGCATTCCCGCCGACAAGCGGATCCCCATCGGGGAAGTGGATGCCGTGAACTTTGCCTGCAACACTGTCGATGTCAACAAAACCGTTGTTGTCAACCAGGCCACAGATGAGCTCAAGCAGCGGTTGAGCAATGCCGGCTTCACTGTCGTGGAGACGCCGTTGACCGAGTTTCTCAAAGCCGGGGGAGCCGCAAAATGCCTGACCCTACGAACGACAGAGCCCATTATGCCCAGCAGCACATCAATCGCTGCCGTCGAGAGTCGCAACGTGAAACTGCAGGGTCACCTGTTGGACTCTGGCTTGATCAACCGAGCGCTGGATCATGTGGTTACCGGAGGCGGTAGCTTTAAGGTGATCAATTTCGATTTGGGCAACGAACGACAGGACCCATCCGTCGCCAATATCAAGATCTCTGCGCCCGACCACCAGGTGATGGAAGAGATCATGTCGCAGCTGATCGACATGGGGGCGATCGCAGCGGCAGAGGCGGCGGCGGCAAAGCTCGAAACGGTGACGAAAGCCGGGGTAGCCCCAGACGATTTCTATGTCACAACGATTTATCCCACCGAAGTGCTTGTAGATGGCGCTTGGGTTCGTGTCTGTGGGCAGCGCATGGATGGGGCCATTGTGGTGACTGCTGCTGACGGACAAACCACAGCACGATGTTCTCTGTTGCGGGACTTACAGGACGGCGATCGCGTTGTCGTCGGGGTGGACGGCCTGCGGACGGTGCGTAAGAGCGAGACCCGCAAGACCCGAGCGGCTGAAGAGTTTAGCTTTATGGGCTCAGGAGTTTCCAGCGAACGTCGCGTGGAGATCGTGGTGGAGCAAATTGCCTGGGATCTGCGCCGCATCCGAGACCAAGGGGGCAAAGTCGTGGTCACGGCAGGTCCGGTGGTGATCCATACCGGCGGCGGTAGTCATCTGGCCAAGCTGATTCGCGAGAACTACGTGCATGTGCTGCTGGGGGGCAACGCCATCGCCGTCCACGACATTGAGCAGTCCATGATGGGTACGTCACTGGGGATGGATATGAAGCGGGGTGTCTCAGTCCACGGCGGCCACCGCCACCATCTCAAGGCCATCAACAGCATTCGCCGCTGTGGCAGTATTGCGGCAGCGGTGGACCAAGGGGTGCTCACCAGCGGCGTTATGTATGAATGTGTGCGCAACAGCGCGTCTTTCTCTTTAGCGGGCTCTATCCGAGACGATGGGCCGCTGCCCGATACCAAAATGGATCTGCTAGAAGCGCAAACCGAGTACTCGAAGCTCATCGAAGGAGCTGACATGATCTTGATGCTCTCTACCATGCTGCATTCCATCGGCGTTGGCAATATGACCCCTGCTGGTGTGAAAATGGTGTGCGTTGACATCAATCCGGCAGTGGTGACGAAGCTGAGCGATCGCGGGTCGGTGGAGTCTGTGGGGGTTGTCACCGACGTGGGGCTATTCCTCAGCCTGCTGGTGCAGCAGCTCGACAAGCTGACCCAGCGCTACCAAACCGTGGGACCAGCGGCTTGAGCCACAGCGGGATTTGGGGGCTCGGGTTCCAATGGCTCCAGCCCATCAGATCGAGTATGATAATAAACTGACTCAAGACGCGAAACAACGATTCAACTACAGATAGGTTCAGCAGATGGCACAACGTGTTCAAGTGGTCCTGAAAGAGGACATTCGCAAGCTAGGGGAAAATGGTGACCTGGTCGAGGTTGCTCCTGGCTATGCCCGCAACTACTTACTGCCCCGAGGTCTGGCGGTGCGCGTTACCCCTGGCATTTTGAAGCAGGTGGAGCGCCGCCGCGAAGAGGAGCGGCAGCGCCTCATTGAAGAGAAGCAGCAGGCGGAGTCGATGAAGACAGCGCTAGAAACCGTGGGTCGCTTTACGGTGAAGAAGCAGGTCGGCGAAGGCGAGGCCATCTTCGGTACCGTCACCGATCGCGAGGTGGCTGACGCCATTCAAGAGAGCACCAGCAAGGAGATCGATCGCCATGTGATCACCGTGCCAGACATCAATAAGCTGGGCTTCTACAACGCCACCGTCAAGCTACATCCCGACGTGACGGCAACGGTTGAAATTCACGTAGCTGCTCTATAATTGCCAGCAGTACATCAGAACCACAACCGGTAAGCGAATGGTCAGCGAGCCCGTATTTGAGTCCTATAGCGATCGCCTTCCCCCTCAAAATATTGATGCAGAGGAGGCGATCCTGGGGGGCATCTTGCTCGACCCTGAAGCTATTGGGCGGGTGATCGATACCCTGCGTCCTGAAGCGTTTTACATTGGTGCCCATCAAGAGATCTACCGGGCCGCCTTAGCGCTGTTTGCCCAAGGGCAGCCCACTGACTTGATGCGGATAGCCACCTGGCTGAGGGATAACGGCGTCCTGGAGAAAGTGGGGGGGCAAAGCCGTCTGATTCAGCTTGTGGATCGCACTGTCAGCGCGGTCAATGTCGATCAATACGCCCAGCTGGTGAACGATAAGGCCCTGCGGCGGCGGTTGATTCAAACTGGCCACGGCATTGCCCAAATGGGATACGATACGCGATCGCCGCTGGAAACAGTGGTGGACCAGGCGGAGCAGCAGCTGTTTGCGGTGACACAGGATCGCCCTACCCAAGGGCTGTCACCCACCTCAGAAATTCTGATTTCTACTTTTGCCGATATCGAGAATCGAGCAGAAGGGTTGGTGCTGCCGGGAATTCCCTCCGGCTTTTACGACCTAGACGCTATGACCCAAGGGTTCCAGCGCTCAGACTTGATCATCGCGGCGGGGCGTCCGTCAATGGGAAAATGTTTGAGCGCCAATGCTGAAATTGTTGTCGCTGACGGCAGCATCAAAACAATTGAGGAAATCTACAGCGATCAGGACGCGGCTCTCCTTACTCTGAGCGATGACTGGCGGCTGAAGCTGACACGGCCCATTGCCTATGTCGATGATGGACTAAAGCCAGTCTTTCGGGTCAAAACTAACTCCGGCAGAGTTGTGGAAACTACGCTGTCCCATCCTTTCCTCACCATTCGCGGGTGGCGACCTCTAAAAGAACTCCAGCCTGGCCAAAAAATCGCCGTTCCTAGATGTTTACCTGTCTTCGGGACGGAGTCACTGCCTGAACATGAAGTAAAGCTGCTGGGATATCTGATTAGCGATGTGTCGCTGACGGGAACGCCGCTAGGAGTCACGAGTGAAAATCTAGCCATTCAAAATGACTTTGTAGAATCAGCTCTGAAACTTCCCGGCGTGACAGTGAGACAGAATGATTCAGATGGAACTGCATTCCACAAGCCATGTCGTTTACTTGACGTTGCGCCAAGTGAGTTAGCGCCAGGTGGACTATCTACTATTCGCTGGGTCGATCAGAATGCGCTAGCGCTATGGTCAAAGCAGCATGGCCTCTGGGAAAATTTAGCCCATGAGAAATCTGTTCCAGCCCGCGTATTTAAACTGCCAAAGCCGCAGCTGGCAATCTTCCTAAATCGGCTCTTTGCCGCCGATGGCTGGGCCAGCGTTTTGACCAGCGGCCAGATACAGCTGGGATTCGCGACGGTTTGCGAGACGCTTGCGCGGCAAGTACAGCACCTGCTCTTGCGTTTTGGCATCATTGCTCGCCTCAAGCTACGCTCGGTCGAGTATCAGGGCGATGGTCGTTGGCACAGCCGCTCCGAAGGAGCTAGATCACTCTCAAAGGATCATCACCGCCCGGCGTGCCAGTTAGATATCACGGATGCCCTTTCAATCAAGACATTTATTGCAGAAATTGGCATCTTTGGCAAAGAGGACGCCATAGCCAAAGTTGAGTCCGCTCTGACCAATCGCCGATACCAGACGAATCGAGATTTGATTCCTGCTGAAATTTGGGACGATCTAGAGAGTGCCAAAGGCCAGCGGACTTGGACGGCAGTAGCCACGTCTGCCAGATTCAAAGGGACGAGCAACATTCATGTTGGCAAGCGATCGCCAAGTCGCGAGCATCTTTTTGCACAGGCGACAGCGTTGGAAAGCGAAGCGCTTCAGCATGTTGCGACCAGTGATGTCTACTGGGATGAGATCGTCTCAATTGAGCCTGCAGGGATCAAGCAAGTTTACGACCTCACCATTCCAGAAACCCACAATTTCATCGCCAACGATATCTGTGTTCACAACACAAGTTTCGTTCTTAACATTGCTCGCAACATCGCCGGGGGAACGCCAAAGCTTCCCATTGCTGTTTTTAGCCTAGAGATGTCCAAAGAGCAGCTAGTGTATCGCCTGCTCTCCAGCGAAGCTCGTGTCGAAAGTGGACGCCTGCGGGGTGGGCGGGTGAGTCAGCAGGAGTGGGGACCGCTGGGCAGCGCAATCAACACCCTGTCGGAGCTGCCCATTTTTATCGACGACACGGCGGGTATTTCGGTCACCGAGATGCGCTCTAAGGCGCGACGGCTGCAGGCAGAGCAGGGAGGTGCTTTGGGTCTGATATTGATCGACTATCTGCAGCTGATGGAGGGCACCGGCAGCGACAACCGGGTGCAAGAGCTGTCTAAGGTGACGCGATCGCTCAAGGCGCTGGCGCGGGAGTTGAGCGTGCCGATTATCGCCCTATCGCAGCTGAGCCGGGGAGTAGAATCACGAACTAACAAACGCCCGATGATGTCAGATTTGCGGGAGTGCGTCACTGGAGACACGCTGGTTTGGCTGGCTGACGGTAGCCGCTTACCCATCACAGACCTAGTTGGGCAAACGCCTGAGGTCATCAGTATGGATGGGCACGGGCGGCTTGTCAGGGCGCAGGCAGACCTCATTTGGGAGGTGGGTAGAAAGCCAGTCTACAAATTAATGACTGCTAGCGGAAAGACCGTCAAGGCGACTGGGAAGCATCGGCTTTATACCTTTTATGGCTGGCAGCAGCTGCACAACATTCACGTGGGCGATCGCCTTGGAACCGCGAACCACATGCCGATGATGGGGAACCCTGCGGAGCAGTGGCCTGACTTTAGAGTGGCGCTGTTAGCACACTTAATTGGCGACGGTAGCTACATCTCCCATCAGCCTCTACGCTACACGACAGCATCTGAAGAGAACAGCGAACTTGTTAAGGCAGCGGCTGAAAAATTTGGCTGCACGGTCAACCGTCATGATGGCAGAGGCAACTGGCATCAGCTTGTCATCTCAGGTAACGGAAACCGCTGGCACCTTGCTGGAGTGAACCTCTGGCTTCGAGAGCTGGGGATCTTTAACCAGCGTTCTGCTGACAAGCACGTCCCCAGCCAAGTCTTTCGCTTATCGGATGGGCAAATTGCACTGTTTCTCCGTCATCTGTGGGCGACAGACGGCTGTATTAGCAGCTATCACCATCCAAATAGGCGCAAGTATAAGACCAGCATCTTTTTCTCTACAGTGAGCGAAAGCCTTGCCCGCGACGTCGTGGCTCTATTGCTACGCCTGGGCATTTTGAGTCAAATGCAATGGGCAAAATCACAGTGCTATACGGTTCACATATATGGAAAATCTCAACAGCTTAGGTTTTTAGATCGCGTCGGCGCATTTGGCCCAAGAGTGTCACCTGCTGAAGTAGCTAGAATTGAACTGCTGAATTTAGGCAAGACAAACCCCAACAAAGACACGATCCCGGCTGAGGTATTTGACATTGTCAAGCAAGAAATGAAGTCCCAAGGTATCTCACAGCGGCAGATGGTAGCGCCGAGAGGAACATCCTATGGCGGCTCATCTCGCTTTAGCTTTTCACCCAGCCGAGACCTGCTGCTGAGCTACGCCGAAATTCTAAAAAGCTCAGAATTAGAAGAAATAGTGAACTCAGATCTTTTCTGGGATGAGGTGGTCTCGGTCGAGCCGATTGGAGATGAGATAGTTTATGACTTGACTGTTCCAGGCCCATCGTCCTGGATGGCGGATGGCATCGTCTCTCACAACTCAGGCAGTATTGAGCAGGATGCAGACTTGATCTTAATGCTGTACCGCGATGAATACTACAATCCCGACAGCCCCGATCGCGGCATCGCCGAGCTCATTATTACCAAGCACCGCAACGGCCCGGTAGGGACCGTCAAGCTGCTGTTTGAGCAACAGTACACCCGCTTCCGCAACCTAGCCAAACCCCATGGGGCGGAGTGACCCGCTGGTGACCCATAGAAAACAACAAGGAGTGCAGCCATGACGCCAACACAGCGATCGCCCAAACCGCTATGGAGAGTGCTCTGCCTCCTCACCTTGCTTGTGGCCCTCACGAGCTGCGCCATACCCCGCGTCAGCGCCGAAGACCGGCTATTTTCCTCAGTGTCTGTCGAGTTCTTAGACGAGTACTGCCTGCCCCAAACCTTGGAATTTGACGGCACCCCCGTCCGGGGCCTCTCCGCCCTCAGCTACGACCGAGAACGCGATCGCCTTTACCTGCTCTCCGACGATCGGAGCGATTGGGCACCGGCCCGTTTTTACACCGCGCGGCTGCAGATATCGCCCGAAGACTTGAGCCTTGCCAGGGTTGAAGTGGAAGCCGTTACCACGCTGAAAGACGCCGCTGGTGAGCCCTTTGCCGCCGGTAGCATCGACCCTGAAGCGATCGCCCTCTCCCCCCGAGATACCCTGTTTATCGCCAGCGAGGGAGTTCGCGATAGGGGTATTCCGCCCTTTATCGATGAGTTTGACCATAGCGGTCAGCACATTGGACAGCTCCCCGTCCCGCAGCGGTATCTACCCCAGGGAGACCCCTCTGAAACAGCCCCAGACGCGGAGCCAGAGCCCCCTAGGGGAGTTCAGGGGAACCAAGGATTTGAGGCACTGACTATCGTCACCGAGCGCATGGGCACCGGACGCATGGAGCCATTTCGGGTATTTGCCGCTATCGAAGGTCCCCTGATCCAAGATGTGTCAAACAACCGCTCAAATGACTTTCCTCGGGGACGGCTACTGCACTACCTAGTTGGGGAAGAGCAAACGCTACTGATTGCAGAGCACCTCTACCCCATTGAACCCAAACCCTTTGGCGCATTTAAAAATGGCTTGGTGGAACTGCTGCCACTGGACCCTGGCCGCTTCCTCAGCCTAGAGCGCTCGTTTGGCTTAGGAGGTAGCGGCATCAAACTATTTCAAATCGCCACCGGCGGGGCGACAGACACCTCTGGCATCAATCGCTTTTCGGCCTCAGTGAACTCTCTTCAGCCGGTGCGTAAGCGGCTGATGCTGGATTTAGCAGAGCTGGGGATTGAGCTAGACAACATTGAAGGCATGACCTTTGGACCACGGCTGCCGGATGGGAGTCGCAGTCTATTGATGATCAGCGACGACAATTTTAGGGATAGTCAGGTTACCCAACTGCTGCTGTTTCGACTGGTTGGGGGCTAGCAGATTTATGGCCTGACCAAAGCCTGTACAACCATGAGTTCCAGGAGCTGATGGAGGGACATACCAGCCGCCGCAGCCATCGTTGAAACGACGCTTTGAGGCGAAAACGAGCAGTATAGCCCGGCCTCTAAAAACCAGGGCTGCCCCTCAGGGTCAATGCGAAAGTCAAACAAGCTATAGTGGCGACAGCCCAGCGCTCTATGACACTGCTTTGCAGCTGCCTGAACCACTGGCGTGATTGACTCCTTTGGGTCTACGATCCAGGCTTTGGTTTTTCCCTTTGCGGTCAAGGTCAACGCTCCTGAATCAGAGCGTTTCAGCTTGTCGGCATAGCTACGAACGGGGCGATCGCTAGGGTCCACAGGATATTCTTCTAGGGGTAGACCGATCAGCTCGTTTCCCCGCTGAAGAATCCCGCATCGGACTTCTCGGCCCGGTTTGATGAAGTCTTCTACAAGCACCTCATCAGAATGCTTAAACGCCGTCGCTAAAGCATCCCCATAGCCAGCCTGCTCTTTGACGAACGTCACCCCCAGAGAATTGTCGGTGCTGGTGGGTTTAATGACCACTGGCGGCGGCATTGTCGACCTCTGACCCGGCTGCAGCAGCTCCCCGCTGGGCACGTTAACTCCTGCTGCCGCCACGATGGCCTTTGCCTTATGCTTATGGGCGGTCAGCGCCATGAGTTCCGCAATGTTGCCCACAAATGGAATATTCAGCAGGCTAAACAGGCTGCGGTAGTGAGTCATGCCAGGGAGGCAAAACATCTGGGGCAGCATCAGATCAATGGCCCTAGACTGGATGATGGCGATCGCCTCCGGCAGCGCCACAGGATGAGCGGCGGCGATATCAGCAGCGCTGAGGGAAGTGGGAAAGCGCCACTGGCCATCGGGAGTGATGTAGGCAATGTGCGCGCTATAGAGCTGAGAGTCCGCGATCGCCGCGAGACACCCTTGAGCATAGAGCCGGGACAGGTCGCAGTGGAACTCGTCTTGGGCTGAGCCCACTAGATGAAGCATATGGCGCACCGGCATGGTCAGTCCCCTCCGCGCTCCACGAGCTTGCCGATATTGAAATCAATTTTTACCCAGCGTTTCAGCTGGCGCAAATTATTCAAAAGAAGCAGGGTAATTTGCCAATGGGGCACCATTAAAAACGGCAGTGGATCCTGCCATTGAAACAGGGCGTCGGTTCCCTCAGCAATAGTCTGCCGCCACGCCTGAAACTCTGCCCAAGAGGTTATCCCCGTCAGCCGCCAGATCTCGTGGTAGAGCCAGTAAGTGGGTCGGCTGCCGGGCAGTGGGGTAATCGGATCACCAATTGCGCTATCCGTAAGATAAGCTTCTGCTACATCGGGATGGTTGTAGAACATGGTGATGGCCGAGTGGGTGCGGGGGTTGCATTCAATGGGGTACACCGTACCGTCAGCGGACTGAATAACGTCGAAAGAAATCTGACCGGTTAGGTTGAGTGCTCGGACAAAGGTCTTGACCCACGCGTAGATCTCAGGCTTATCCACATGGTCATAGTTCACCTGAAACGGCGAAGACTTAGAGCAGCAATGTAGCCGAATCGTCCCCTGGCGCACCGTGCTGTGGGTGCAGTATTCCTGACCGGAAATGAACTCCTGCATGACCCAGGGGTTGGCCTCGCTGATAGGCAAAGATTCGACATAGGCCGCCATGCCGGGGAACGGCAGGCGGGTCATGTCCAACCGCGATACCGCGTCATAGCGGAGACTTTTGAGGAGGTAGGGGCCGCTGTCGGTTTTGAAGTCAAACGATAGGATTTGCTGAGGAGATGTGATCAAAACGGCCTTGGGAGCGGATAGACCTAGCGATCGCGCCGTTTCGCAGAGTTTGAACTTGTCGTCCAGCATGGCGACAGCATCGGGGGAGCTATGGATAACTTGGCAATGGGGCGCTAGCGCCTCCCCAGCCATGGCATCATAAGCACTAGCGACTGGGCTAGATACGGGGATGAAGGCATCGATGTTTTCCTGTTGAACTAGATCTAGCAGCGCCGCCACATAGCCGTCGGCATCCTCTTCCGGCGCAGGGACAGTGTAAAAACGCTCCACGGCATTGGAAAACCGGTGCCCTGACAGCCAATACTTGTGGGTCTCTACCAAAACCACCGAATGTCCAGCGGCGTTGAAGCAGCGGGCTAGCTGCAGGGCTTTGGTCATCTTGCCCCCTGTCAACAAAATGCGCTGGGGGCGGAGCGCTGGGTGTCGCGGGGCAGGTCTCATTCGGCTCCAGAGGAAAGCTGGAATCACGATGGCCAAATTGAGGGGCAGAACCGCTGTGAGCAATGCCAAGACGGCGAGAGTTTGCAGCAGGGTCGCTAGAACACTCAGGATAGACAACGGCGAGCACATCAGGATTTGCGGCGAATCAGGGTCAGCCCATCCCGCAGAGGCAACAGCACCTGCTCTACCCGAGAGTCGGCGGCAACCATGCGGTTAAACTCAGCAACGGCAGCACCATTGGCTGTTTGCTGCGCTGCCGGCCGGTAGGGCTGGCCCTGCAGCAGCGTATTATCAACGGCAATGATGCCGCCGGGCGCAATCAGTCCCCCATCCATTAGGACGCTGAAGTAGGCCCCATACTCTTGCTTATCCGCATCAATAAAGGCCAAGTCAAAAGGCTGCTGAGTCGCGGCAAGCTGGCCTAGGGTCTGCAGCGCCGGAGCAACCTTTACTTGAATTTTATGACCATGGGGAGAGGCCGCAAAGCAACTTCGGGCAAAGCTGGCCACATAGGCATCAACTTCACAGGCGACGACGCAGCCCCCCTCAGGCAGGGCTTCTGCCATCGCCAAGGCCGAGTAGCCGGTGAACATCCCCACCTCTAGAACACGAGCAGCCTGGGTCATATGAACCAGTAGCTTTAGGGTCTGGCCCTCAATGTGACCGGAGAGCATTTCCTGCTCGAGGTGCCGCACCGTCTCTTGGTCCGAGAAGCGCTGGCTCCAGTCCTCAGCCGCCGTCCTGCGGGCGAGGTTTGCCAGGGCGGCAGACTCGGGGGTGGCGCAGCGCTCTAGGTAAGGGTCTAGGCCAGACGCTAGGACATAGACCTGGTTGAGCGCATGCCGCAGCGGCGCAGAGGCTTCAGTTTGTTCGGCGAGGGCGATCGCCTCACCGAGCTGCTGCACCACAATACCCAAAGGCGTTACGGGCCGGGCTGGCGGAAGTCCTGTTACCGACCCATCTTCGGTAGATGAACCTTGAGGCTTGGTTTGAACCATTGAGCGATTATGACAGTAAAGTACTCTAGAAGTGCCCACGATGACGGTATGTCAACCAGCCGTCATGACGAGTGGCGACAACAGGGGGCATTTCACATGAGAGGGTTAGTGAGATAGTGTAACAGACTATTAAGAATCCTTGGGGCTGATTTTTAATTCCGGTAGTCCTAGCGCTCCCACTGGAACTTCGCCTGACACCATGCCGCGATGCAGCACTCTGTCCCCCACAACATTGGAGTGATCGGCGCGGTGCATTGTGCAGCGGTCGTCCCAAATCACCATATCGCCGGGTTGCCATCGGTGCCGGTAGAGCCTATGAGGACGAATTGAATGCTTGTAGAGTAGCCGAATGGCCCGCTGCCCCTCAGCCGTGCTCAGCCCTGATATGGCTTGACATCGCTCTGGCGTCGATAGATATAGAGCAGTGCGGCCCGAGATGGGGTGCCGCCGAAAGAGAGGATGCCATGTTTGCTGCTCGTCATCTTCAGCCAGGGTCAGCCCGGTAACGCGATGCAGCACCTGCGCCTGGGACAGCCGTAACTTGACTTTACTCGGCAAAGTTTCAAACGCATGGTACTGATTCGAGAACAGGGTCTCACCGCCAGACTGGGGTAATGTCACAGCCCGCAGCGCCGTGTAGGCCGGGGGCTGTCGCACATAGCTTGTATCGGTATGGAAGACGCTCCTGGGGGGGCGCTTTCGCCCTACATTGCTGACCAGATTCAACATGGGCTGACCGGCTACCGGCGTTTCGCCAACGGTGAAGGTCAGCGGCCCTAGCTGCCTGAGGAATGCCGAAAAATCGGCTTCAGTGCCTCGCTGGTTTCGGATGACAGCAACACCATGGTTCGCAAGGACGAGGCGGACTGCATCGGCATCGTCAGGGGTAATGGCAGTAGCATTTGATCCGGCAAGCTCAGCGCCAAAGGGGAAGAGTGGGCGAACATCCATGACGTATTCACAAGGCTCTAGAGGAAAGGAGCAATTTGGTCAAACGCAAGGTGGTCAACCTGCAGAGCGGCGCCAGCAAATTTGTGGTGAGCCGTATTTTGATTGGGAAACGCAATGCAGGGTAGCCCAGCAGCTTGGGCCGCCGCCAGTCCACCCAGATTGTCCTCAATCGCGACGCAGCGGCCTGCTTCTTCGCTGAGCTGCTGCAGCGCAAAGGCATAGGCATCCGTAGCAGGTTTTGGCTGCTCAATCAGGGCAGTGTTAACCACGAGATCAAACGCTTTGGCGCTAAGGCTGGGGCTAAGAGCATTCAGCATTTGGGACACATTTTGCTCAGAAGTTGTCGTCACCAGCGCCACGGTGAGATTTCTCTGTTTGGCCGCTTTGATGGTGGCAACAACACCCGAACGTGGCTCAATTTGACCTGCCTGAAGTGTCTGCTGAAACAGCGCTGATTTTGAGCGATGAATGGCTTCAGCATCTACGGATTGACCTTGGGACTGGGCATAGGCTTCGATCCGCTTACGGCCACCGCTCTTTTCAAGCAGCGTCCTATATTCATCTTGAGACCAATGCCAGTCTAAGCCGTGGTGAGCAAAGGCTTGGTTGAATGCTGCTCGCTGCAATTCTGAGGTGTCGGCAACAGTACCGATGGAACCAAAGAGGATAGATGCCATTTATTTTTCCATACAAATTCACTTGATCTAGCCGGAGCCAAGTCCGTATGACAGCATACGTCGGCGGCGCGACTTGCCATAACATCAATAGCACAAAAACTAAGGAAAGGTCGCTTTTTCCTGGCGATCGCATACAGGCAAATGTCTGGAGTAGGGGTGCGCCAATTCGCAGAGGTGCAGACGATCTCCGGAGGATCCAGAAAATTATAGACCTATTTTGACCATTGATAGGTAATCCATAAAAATCAGCACCTTTTCGATGTAGACAATCGGCAAACCTCATACCTTGGAAGATACCGAATCTGCCCAGTATTTGGATAGCTCTGCGCCGATTTTCAGGGTGACGGACGCCATAACAGCTATTTAAATTGAACTTAAAAACAATTTCGAACGATAATGCAACGCTGTCTAAATCCTGAAAAATCAGTCAAACAAGACTTAACGTTACCCTTCTTTTTACTCGTCGTCGCTCTAGTAGCGCTAGCATTCACCGCTATCTTTATCAAGCTCTCGCTTCAGGACATCAGCGCCAATGCAACGCTATTCAATCGCCTTTGGATTGCAACGGTCATTTTTGGGGTCTGGAACGGTATTGGGGAGCTTCGGACCAAAGCGATAGCGCCGATCTCTGGCCCCCAAAAATCATTTCCCATCAAGGCGATCGCTCTGCTGATCCTGATCGCTACAATTCACGTCTCCGGGCGATTTCTGATGACCTGGTCGCTGACGCAAACAACCGTCGCCAAAGCAACTCTTTTGGCCAACATGCCCCCCATATTCACGATGCTGGGGGCTTGGCTGATTCTAAAGCAGCGCTTCAGCTACACCTTTATTGCCGGGACAGCGATCGCCTTAGTAGGTGCATTGACCTTAAGCTTGAGCGACATGTCAGCGAGTGGCATTTCAGCGATAGGAGTGGGGGGCAGCACACCGCTGTTGGGAGACGCCGCTGCCCTGTTGTCGTCCGTCTTTTATGCGGCTAGCTTTCTCATGATTGAGGAACTCCGCCGCACCCTAGATGCACAGCGTATCTTATTTTGGCGCTGCCTCATTGGGGCGGTGATCATGGCTCCTGTGATGATGATTGGGGGGGGTCCGATTCTGCCAACATCGGTAGCAAGCTGGGTTGCAGTAGCTGGTTTAGCCGCCATTTGTGAAGCGCTAGGCCATGGCTTAGTAGTCTATAGCTTGAAGTACTTTTCATCGACCTTTGTCAATGTGTTTTTACTGCTGGAATCTATCTTGACCGCCGTTTTCGCCTACTTTATTTTTTCTGAAGGGTTGAGCCTGCTTAATTTTCTGACCTTTGCCATGATTTTGGGTGGTGTTTTGATCACGAAGCTGAGCGATAGACCGGATAAGGCGATCGCCGCAGATTAGGGTGCCTTGGGCTGCGGCTTCAGCCACTTGCATTAGCCTACAGCAACAGCGCCAAAGCAATATGTTCCATGGGAGGAGAAATCGGTGATGGGACTGCCAGGGTGGTCTGTCAATGCTCTTTTTTTTGAAAGCGGCATAGATACAGCAGCTCCAACTGGCTTCCGTACTGCTGGATCAACGCTAGCTGCCGTCGATATAGGCCACGAAACAGGTTGGCAAAGATGAGGGTGACAATAGCGATCGCCATGCCGGCCACCGTGGACACCAGCGCTTCACTGATGCCAGCAGCGACGCCTGATGCTCCGCTGGCGCTAGGATCCCCGAGCTGAAGAGAGGAAAACGACTGAATCAGCCCCAAAACAGTGCCCAATAGCCCCAGCAGCGGCGATACGCTGATAATAATGTCAAACACGGTATTAAAGCGTCGCAGCACAGGCAGCTCTCGCTGGGTTGCGCTCTCTAGCGCGAGTCGAAAGGCTGCAGGAGACAGGCGCATCGCGAGGGTTTGCGGGGCTTCTAGCGGATCGATAAAGATGCGGGCGATGGGTAGGTCTGTATTTTGCTGCAGTAGACCTAAGGCAGCAGCAGGGTTCGTTTGAAACAGAGACAGCATGTCGCGAATCACCTGCGGCTGACGGCCCACCAGCCGACTCCAAAACAGCAGCCGCTCGATGACAAGCGTAACTGCGGCGATGGAGAGCGCCAGCAGAGGTATCATCACAGCTCCTCCAGCTGAAAATATATCTGTTGCCGGCTCTGTCATCACGGGTATTTTTGTTGCAAAGCGATCTAATCAGACAGCCTAAACCGTTCTATAGGCGCAACCTCCACTTCGAGGTTAACTGGGCGGTTTAGTCTTCTAGAGAGCAAGTCCCGTAGTGATCTTACCTCCTCTTCTGACACAAAACCCGGTGGCGCGGCCAAGCGAATATCCACCAGCAACGCATCACGCCCAAAGCGAACCGCGATCGCCTGAACGTTGGCTTCATCAGGAGCTGAAATTTGATTGCGAACGGCGTCCCGGACTTGATTTCGCACCGTCTGTTCAATGAGTAAATTGCGCAGGGATAAACTCAGCGGCAATGTCAGAATAGCTAGCATAAACACACCAGCCGCCAGCCCCTGCTTGGCGCGCTCCACTGAGCCATACCGCTGCAGCAAAAAGACCAAGCTACCGCTAAAGACAATGCCAATCAGGTTGGTGGCAAACAAAATCAGGGCTCCAATGCCCGCCTGCCGGTTACCCTGGGCAAAGCAGATACCTACGACGCTCAGGGGCGGGACTAGGGCAACTGCGATCGCCACCCCCGGCAGCGCATCCGCAATTTGCCGCCGCGAGTTGGCAAAGGCTCCTGCAGCTCCTGCAGCAAAGGCAACCCCCAAATCGAGCAGCGTCGGCTGGGTGCGCGACAGAATTTCGGGGTTCATGGTTTCAAGCCCCGTCATCGTGGCAATAGCCCAGGAAATAAGCACTGTCATTAAAATGCCACAGGTCACCGTCAAAGCTGACCGCCTCAGCAGACGTCGATTGGCAACAGCGACAGCGTAGGCCATGGCAATGACAGGCCCCATCAGCGGTGCCACAATCATCGCGCCAATGACGGTGGCTGTACTACCCGCTAGTAAGCCAAAGGTTGAGATCGCGCAGGAGAGCATGGACAGAACACAGAAGCTGACCGAGGGGACGGCAGCCCGCCATAATTCGCGGTTGATGGCCGCCACAGGCATCGGTTTTTCGACAAGCCAGTGCCAGTCGCCACTGCTGTGATGCCAAAAATCATTGAGGCGCTTGAGCGCCCTCAGGGTTCTCCACCGCAGCCATAGTGTTATGGAGGCCCAGCGGCTCAGTTTTTTTTTAGTCCCCTTAATCCCCATTGAGCAGCCTACCCCAAAAGATAGCTACATCCTAGCGGAGAAGTTGTAGCGCGGAATCAAACCAGGGGAAGCTTTGAGATCAGCGTACAATTGCCATAGCTGATGCATAACGCAGCTGAGACAGCCTAGAAGAGATATCGTCATGAGAATTGCAGATGAGCCGGATATCCCGGCGCAAATCAATATTGTGCCGATGATTGACGTCATTTTTGCAGTTCTGGCGTTTTTGATCATGTCCAGTCTGTTTCTCACCCGCTCAGAGGGGCTTCCAGTAACCTTGCCCGAGGCCAGTACGGCGGAGCCCTCAGCCCAGACCCAGGTCGTGGTTACCATTGACGCTACTGGGGCGATCGCCCTCAACCAACTCCCTACTGACCTCAATGCCTTGGCCACAGCGGTCGACCGCCTTACCAGCGACAGCAGTCCAACCCTGGTCATTCTCAACGCCGATGAGCAGGTCAGCCACGGGAGGGTGGTTGCTGTCATGGACGAGCTGCGGGCCATCAAAAATATCCAGCTCGGCATTGCAACGCGCCGTCCCTAAAGGAATCATTACGCCCCAAACTCAGCCCTATATTCCATAGCCTGTCACCATGCCTAAGCTGCCCATCGTTCAAGTTGCTGCTGCCCTAAGCCCATTGCTATGTCCTACCGCAGCGATGGCTCAGCTGGTTTTTCAACCTCCCGACCTCAGGGCTCCCGCAGTTCGGCAAGCCAGTCCGGGCGTTTGCACTATCGGCAGTGGTCGTCAGCTGACCGCTGTTCTGCCAGAAACTAACGTCGGCGTAACCCTACAGGCGAATCCCCAGCTGTCTATCTATGTACCCCGCAACAATGCCCAGTATGGGCAGCTGCAGGTTTACGAGGAGGGTAGTGATAGCGCTCTATTGACCACAGCCATCGACCTGCCGCCCTCGGTTGCCCCAGGAGATTTTCAGTACGGCCCAGCGCTGACCGCTGTTACCCTAGATGATATTGAGCTAGTTCCAGGCATTCCCTATCGCTGGACAATTACCCTCGTTTGTAAC
>JGI12210J13797_10180586_pt1 | contig 22513 bp, 22 predicted proteins | sample ElkSlonscriptome_3_FD_13797 | JGI IMG/M metagenome (IMG submission 13797)
GTGAATACTCCCGACGCTCATCCTACGGATAGAGCGCGGGCTTCATCGGTCACCCGATGAGTTTCCTGCTTCGCGTTACACGCACGCTGCGCGAACACAGACAGTTGGCTAGATATGGCTTCCCACATCCCCGCTACCTCGGCTCCACAGACAATTTGAACACCCGAAAGACCACGGGCGTTAATGACTTGAGCAGCAGCAACATCTCTCGGCTTGATCGAACCACAGCCATGACATCGATGAACGCGATCGCCCAGCAACTTTTTGACAACAGCCCCGCAATCGGGACATTCCTGAGAGGTGCCGTGGGTGTGCTTCAACCTTGCCGTAATAGACGCCACGCTTGAAGCATACCCACGGCAAAACCTGATTGACGAACTGGCCCAGGCTAGCATCGAGGGTATGCTTACCCAGCATCCCTTTCGCCATGATGCGAAAGTTGAGGTCTATGTCCTTCGGACAGGCTGCGCCAACGACAAACACTATCTGGGCGTAGTCACACGGCTTGTGAGCCAGCTTGAACTGCCAGTCCAGCCGACAAGCTGCTATCTGCTCATGAACCCGTCCAATTTTCCGTATCAGCTTTGCGCGGTTATTGGAGCCTCGCTGCTTATTCTTCAATCTGCGTTGCAGCAACTCGCGCATTCCCTAGCGCCATACGATGGCGCGGGGTCGCTCGTCAATTTAAGCTTGCGCTGCAGTTGACCAAAAAAGCGAGGCCGTTTGACCTGCAAACCGTTGGAAGTGGACAGGAAATACTCAAGCCCCACATCAATGCCCATGCTTTCCCCACTTGGTACAGCATCAGGTACATTGACGTCGGCTCGAATGCAAAGGGTGGCGTACCACCCCGAATGCTTTTTGATAATGCGCACCGTCTTCACCACGAACCCATCAGGCATGGGACGGTGCAGGACGATGCGCATTTTTCCCAGCTTGGGCAACTTGATTTGGTTACCGTTCACCGGATTGTCCTTGAACTATGGAAACAGGAACGAGCGGTACTGCCCAAACGTCTTGAAGCGTGGAAAACCATGACCCCGGACTTTCCGAGCAGCAAAGGCTGCTTCTACCCTGCGAATAGGCTCTTGGAGAACCTGAGACTGAACGCCTCTCATATGAGGAAACAGCTTTTTAGCCTTGGTAAGAGCGTTCTGCTGTTTGTAGTAGTCCGGGTAAGGCGTATCCGCTGCAATGATGTACTCTGACTGAAGCGAGCAGGCATTAGCCCCACAGCTTCTCGACTTTATCCAGTCCTTGCGCTCCCGCAGAGCGTAATTGTAAACACCGCGACAGGCTTCAAGCCAGGCAGCCATGCGAGCTTCTTGCTCAAGGCTTGGATAGATTCGGTAGGATTAGTTCAAGGCAAGCATGGGCTGACTATAGCAGCTTTAAGAAGCTCTGTGTTGCTCCTTAATTGTTCGCCTTCGGCTCACGCGACTCTCATTCCGACGCTGATGCTTCTCATACAGCGCGGGACTTCCCGTCTGATACTTAAAGAGAGCTATTCAAAAAAATCCCCACTAGCCATAGCGATCGCATCTTAGGCAATCTGTTGAGCTGACGGGGAAACAGTGGAGGATAACTAGAATGGCTGCCGTGCCATCGGCCACTGGTTATCGGTGGCCGATGGGCAGCGGCGTCGCGCTTACTTGACGAACAGCATTTCTTGATAGGTTGGCAGAGGCCAGAAGCTATCGGCAATGATGCCCTCTAATCCATCGGCATAGCCACGGACATCATCCATCAATCCACGCAGGGTGCCCGCACAGTAGGTCATGTGCTCCTCCGTAGAAGCAAAGTCATGCTTCTCTATAGCAGCGCTCAGCTTGCCCGCAGCGCTCACCATAGCGTTAGCTAGCTCTGCCACCTGCTTGGCGCTTTCCTTCTCCAGCTCAATACCTAGATCACCTAAGCCAGCGATGGTGGATGACAGCTGAGAGAGATACTCAACAGCTGCGGGGTAAATTGTGGTCTTGGCCATATCGACCACCAGCTTAGCCTCTACATCAATCGCCATGATGTACTGCTCAGCGTAGACCTCGAAGCGGCTCTCCAGCTCGACTGGTGTCAGAACCTCAGTCTTCTTGAACAGATCTTCGATATACTCCGCTTTGAGAACGGGTAGAGCATCTGCTGTGGTGGGCAAGTTCTCTAAACCGCGCTCTTCTACCGCCATCTTGTGCCACTCTTCGGAGTAACCGTTGCCACCAAAGATCACGCTGCCATGCTCGTCCATCACCTCCTTCAGCACGGTGGAGATGGCGCTGTTGAGATCGGCACCGCCAGACATTTCTGCCTCTAGTCGGTTGCCGACCCAGTCGAGGGAGTCAGCCAACATGGTGTTGAGAACGATCAGGGGACCGGAGACCGACTGGTTAGAGCCAACAGCCCGAAACTCAAATCGGTTGCCCGTGAAGGCGAATGGAGAAGTTCGGTTGCGATCGCCAGCATCTTTGGTGAGGGGGGGGAGAACATCCACGCCTAGGTTCATCACACCCTTGCTCTTAGACCCCGTGACGCTACCCGTCTTGATCTGCTCAAAGACTTCCTCTAGCTGGGTGCCCAAGTAGACCGACATGATGGCTGGTGGTGCTTCGTTAGCCCCCAGACGGTGATCATTGCTGGCCGTAGCGATCGCCGCCCGCATCAGCGGTCCATATTTGTGGACGCCGCGAATCACCGCGCCGCAGAAAACGAGGAACTGAGCGTTTTCGTGGGGAGTATCGCCGGGGTCTAGCAGGTTGCCCTGGGTGGCATTACCCACCGACCAGTTGACATGCTTACCAGAACCATTAATGCCAGCAAAGGGCTTCTCATGGAGTAGGCACATAAAGCCGTGCTTCTTAGCCATCTCCTTCAGCGTCGTCATAATCATCTGCTGATGATCACTGGCGACGTTGGCGTTCTCGAAGTAGGGGGCGATTTCAAACTGACCAGGAGCCACTTCGTTATGCCGCGTCTTGGCGGGAATACCCAGCTTATACAGGGTTTCTTCCACGTCCTGCATAAATACTTGGACCCGCTCAGGAATCGCGCCGAAGTAGTGGTCATCAAACTGCTGACCTTTGGCGGGGGGCTTGCCAAACAAGGTACGGCCAGCGAGTAGTAAGTCAGGACGCTGGCTGGCAAAGTTGGTGTCTACCAAGAAATACTCTTGCTCAGCGCCGCAGCTAGAATTAACGTGAGCGACGTCAGTATGGCCCAAGATCTTGAGAACTTTGCCTGCAGCTTTGTCCATCGCTGAAATAGAGCGCAGCAGAGGCACCTTCTTATCAAGCGCTTCTCCAGTCCAGGAGACGAACACCGTAGGAATGCACAGGGTAGACCCGTTAGGGGTCTCCATGATGTAGGCGGGGCTAGTGACGTCCCAAGCGGTGTAGCCCCGAGCTTCGTAGGTGTCTCGAATACCGCCGTTGGGGAACGACGAGCCGTCGGGCTCGCCCTGAATCAGCAGTTTGCCGGAGAATTCAGCGATCGCGCTGCCATCACTCTGCACGGAGATAAAGCCATCGTGCTTCTCCGCCGTCATGTTGGTCATGGGATAAAACACATGGGCGTAGTAGAGTGCCCCCTTCGACATAGCCCAATCGCGCATCGCGTTGGCTACGGTATCTGCAATAGCGGGGTCGAGGCTGTCGCCCGAGACAATAGTCTTTTTGATCGACTTAAAGATTGATTTAGGCAGCGTCTCCTGCATGGTGCCGAGATTGAAAACGTTCTCTGCCCAGAGGCTTGAGAGGCTAGATGGAGTCTTTGCTGGCTGTGGTTGCCGGTTGACGACTTGGCTGACGGCCTGGACGCGAGCATAATGTCCACTCATAGATCTAGTCTTCTTCTGAAAAATTTGCAATTTTACGCTTGCCTGATGGTACTCAAAAGGAACATTTCAAATAGACACCATAGATACAGAATCGCGCCAAGGCTGGGCGCGGAGTATTAGTATAGAATCGCTGAAAAGCATGTCACACGGGAAACTTGCGCATTCGTTAGCGTCAAAAGACGATGCGCACCAATATATGTAGAAATATTACAAACAGTGACGTTACTGAAGAGGGCAACAGTCTCTGGCGAGATATTTATACCCCTTAAGCTAGTCGTCCTGTCGGCCGATAGAGACGGCAGCAAAATCGTGAGTTAGCTACGCCTTGGGATTTGGATAAGCCTAGAGTAATTCTTCAACTTATGTGATTATTCCCACGGATATCGGTCATCTACTGTAGAGCGTGCTACAAAAACGACTCATTGGGCGTTAAGCCAGCCTTGTCTCACCCAGGGAATTTCTGCGCAGCATTGTTAGACTCATGAAAAATCAGCCGACTGCCCGCCGGGTCATAGCCATAGGCCTCACGACCATGGGATGCCGCAGTGATCTCATCAATAGGGGGGTGCCCCGTAGATTCGAGGTGGGCGATCGCATCCTCTAGATTCTGCACCTCTAGACAAAGACTCACTGCCGCCCCGTCAGAGTTGGCAAACTCATCGATGTGGTCTTCTTTGGGCTTAAACAGGCCCAGTCGCAGTCCCGCTAGCTGAAATTCGGCATAGCGTCCTGGCACGTAGGGTTTGGGCTCTTGCTCTAGCAGCGCCTGGTAAAAGGCAATCAGGCTGTCTAGGTCATCGGCGGCGATCGCCACAAAGGCATCGTAGTAGGTGAGTCCCATAGGCATTAAGCTGAATCGCGTCTGAATGTATAGATCTGAATGTATAGGTCTAAATATATAGGTCTAAATATATAGGTCTAAATATACAGATTAGATTCCTGTAGGCTATCGTAGCGGCCAGGCTAATTGGCACAGGCTACCCTAGAATCAACGCATTCGCTTGCCCAACCTGCCGCACAACGTTTGTTTTTCACTAGTTTGAGGATGTCGCCATGGTTGCTACACCATCTAAGTCTCAAGATTCGATTGAGTCTATCGAGTCTTATCTAGGCCAAGAGGCCAAAAGCCTGCTGACCCATAAGGCTAAAGTTTCGCAGGACTTGCTGCATTTACCTGGATCTGACTGGGTCGAGCGCATCTTTCTCCAGAGCGATCGCAGCCCACAGGTCTTGCGCAGTCTACAGCAGCTCTATAGCTCAGGGCGACTGGCAAATACGGGCTATCTATCGATTTTGCCGGTTGACCAAGGCATTGAGCATTCCGCTGCCGCATCCTTTGCCCCCAACCCCATTTACTTTGACAGCGAGAACATCATCAAGCTGGCGATCGCAGGGGGCTGCAACGCGGTCGCGACCACGCTGGGCGTTCTGGGCAGCGTCTCGCGCCGCTACGCCCATCAGATTCCTTTCATCGCCAAGCTCAATCACAGTGAGCTACTCACCTTCCCCAACGAAAACGACCAGATTTTCTTTGGGTCTGTAGACCAAGCCTGGAATTTAGGGGCAGTTGCCGTTGGGGCAACCATCTACTTCGGCTCGTCTGAGTCAAATCGCCAAATCCAGGAGGTGAGTCGCGCCTTTGCCCGAGCCCACGAGCTGGGGATGGCCACAATCTTATGGTGCTACCTGCGCAACAATGCCTTCAAGCAAGACCAAGACTATCACGTGGCCGCTGACCTGACGGGGCAGGCCAACCACCTTGGCGTCACCATCGAAGCAGACATCATCAAGCAGAAGCTCCCGCTAACAAATCACGGATATAAGGCCGTGACAGAAGGCACAGGCCAGAAATTTGGCCGCACCGATGAACGGGTCTATTCGGACCTATCTAGCGACCATCCCATCGATCTCGCTCGCTATCAGGTGCTGAATTGCTACGCAGGCCGGGCCGGACTGATCAACTCCGGCGGCTCCTCGGGGGAAGACGATTTCGCAGAAGCCGTCCGTACCGCTGTGATCAATAAGCGGGCTGGCGGCTGTGGCCTGATCTCAGGACGAAAGACCTTCCAGCGCCCGTTTGAGGAGGGAGTCAAGCTATTTCATGCCATTCAGGACGTATACCTCTGCGAAAATGTAACGATTGCCTGACATTATATTGCTCCGTTCAGAGCACTAAAGTACCCTAAATGGACGTGATTTAAATATCATTTAAGTAAGCTACAGCACAGCACAATGGTCTTACCCAAGCTAGCGGTATTGGCTATGCGCTGTGCTGCTGCTGCATTTTTAGGGCAAACAGGTAGGACAATCGATATGATGCTAGCCGCACGACTAGAGCAGGTTCAACCCTCATTGACCTTGGCTATTACCGCCACGGCCAATGCCATGAAGGCTGAGGGCATCAACGTCTGTAGCTTCACTGCAGGGGAGCCTGACTTTGATACCCCTGCTCATATTTGCGAGGCGGCGAAGCAGGCTTTAGATGCGGGTAAGACACGCTACGGTCCGGTGGCGGGGGAACCAGCGCTGCGGGAGGCGATCGCCAAAAAGCTGCAGCAGTTCAATGGCCTTGACTATGCCCCCAGCAACATCGCGGTCACCAACGGCGGCAAGCAATCGCTGTACAACCTGATGATGGCGGTGATTGAGCCTGGAGACGAGGTTATTATTCCCAGCCCCTTTTGGGTGAGCTATCCCGAGATGGTGAAGCTGGCGGGCGGCATCCCGGTGATTGTGCCCACCGAAGAGCGCAACGGCTTTCGCATCACGCCAGAGCAGCTCAAAAATGCCATCACGCCCAAGACTAAACTCTTTGTGCTCAATTCGCCGTCTAATCCCACCGGCATGGTCTATGCCCCAGAGGCTGTCCGCCAGCTGGCAGAGGTTCTCATCGAGAATGACACTTGGGTCGTCTCCGACGAAATTTACGAAAAAATTCTCTATGACGGGGCCGAGCACCTGAGCATCGGGGCCGTCAGCCCGGAGATGTTTCAGCGCACCATCACCAGCAGCGGATTTGCCAAGGCATACGCCATGACGGGCTGGCGAGTCGGCTATCTTGCCGCACCTGAGCCCATCATCAAGGCGACCACGACCATCCAGGGCCATGCCACCTCCAACGTCTGCACCTTTGCTCAGTATGGGGCGATCGCCGCGCTGGAAAATTCGCAAGACTGTGTCAAGGACATGACGGCTGCCTTTGCCGAGCGGCGACGGGTGATGCTCGATGGGCTAAATGCTATTCCTGGCCTATCTTGCATTGAGCCCAATGGGGCATTTTACCTGTTTCCCAACATCAGCAAAACGGGGCTGTCCTCAATGGACTTTTGCAAAACCCTGCTAGAGTCCAAACATGTTGCCGTAATTCCGGGAATTGCCTTTGGAGCAGACAACTACATTCGACTATCCTATGCAACAAGTTTAGAAGAGATTCATAGAGGTTTGGAGCGGCTATCCAGTTTTGTTCAGCAGCTCTAATTCTGCGGTATGACGCCACGGGTGACAAATACTTTGGGATATTTTGCCGGAACTGTCACTGCATCACCGCTGCAGCTATCGGCCTATCATGTAAGGGCATAGGATAAAAGAAGCGCCTATTAAGAAAACGAGGTAGAACAATGATACGTGCCTTACAAATTTGCCTCTTTACCTTTGGCGCAGTGAGTCTATTGCCAATCACCGCCATCGCCCAGACGCAGACGGAAATGGGGCGAACTCAGTTTGAGCTGTTCGAAGAGATTTCCTTTTCAGACCCCAATGTGGTGTCTCAAGGGGTGTTAGCTGATTTGGAGAGCGATCCCTACTTCGGCGGTGACTTCCAGATTGTCTTCAATGAAGCCCTAACGATTTTAGAGGGGTATACTTTAGTGCAGCGGGGAGGGTACTTCCCAGAGAATGCCGGTATTCCCCGAGAGCAACAGGTCACACCAACTCAAGCAATTTATCGAGTGTTTGAGCTAGAAAACGGCAACCGTCTTACCCTGTATCGATCGCCGTACGAGAACACCTCACGCTACTTTATCCAAGATCTATCGGAAGCCGGGTCTCCCTAGGATCGCCGACCAGAATCACCCAGAATAATGACAGAATATGGAGGTCATCTGATTTATACTAATGTCCTCCATTACCCACGTCATCTTTGACGTCGACGGTCTCTTACTGGATACCGAACCCCTGATTGCGGCGATCGCCCAAACCATTGCGGCCCGATACGGCAAAGCCCTCGACCGACATACTCTCGCCCAGACCGCAGGCCGTAACGCCCAGGATTCGGCCCAAATTGTCGTAGATCGCCTTGCCCTGCCGTTGACCCAAAGCGCTTACCTGGCGGAGAAGGCGGCGTTGGTACAAGAAATCTACCCCAAAGCGGACGCGAAGCCGGGGGCCAAGGCGCTGGTGACACACCTACATCACCATGGCATTCCTCAAGCGATCGCCACCAGTTCTGCCCAGGAGCATTTTGAGCTAAAAACGGGTCACCATCCCTGGTTTAGCCAGTTTGACTGTGTGATCACAGGAGACGACCCCGAGCTCAGCCGAGGCAAGCCTGCACCCGATATTTTCTTGCTCGCGGCGCAGCGCATGGGGGCCCTATCCCCCAATTGCCTGGTGGTCGAGGATTCATTAGCGGGGGTAGCGGCAGCTCAGGCAGCAGGCATGGCTGTGGTGGCAATCCCTGAACTGGCAGAGTTTGCCGGGCAGTATAGCGGCGCTGACCAGGTTTTAACGTCCCTAGAAAAATTTGAGCCCCAGGATTGGGGGCTGCCGCCGTTTGGGACAACGCTCTGAGACCCTGACGCCCTGAGTCCTGCGTCCTGAAGCCCCAGGGGCCTCCTACGAGGGCGGCAGAGTTGGCAGCACGCGATCGCAGACGAACAGCGTTCCTGCCGCAACGCACACCGGAATTGCCAGCAGATTGATAAAGGGGACGCTGACCAAGGCCAGACATACCAGCCCAAAGGTAGCGCTGGCAGGCAAGCCCTTCGCAGCGATGGCCAGCTTACGGCGAAAGCTCAGCCGCCGCCGCTCTAGCGGAGCGTCAAGAAAATCTAGGCAAGTCAGGGTGCCCGTGACCGTGATGCTGCCGACGCTGGTTATGAGCGGCCCAAGGCCTGGCACAAACCCCAAAGCTAGCAGCGGAACACCCAGCCCTAGGGCGATCGCTAGCTTCTTCAGCTCAAAGACGATAGCGCGCCAAATGTCCCGCACAAGGCCCACCTCCACCACGATGGCCTGCCCCGTTTTCTGCCTTTCTAGCTCTTCTGACAGCTTGCCATACCAGGGCGACCCCAATAAAACGCCAAACTGCAGCAAAATAAATCCTGTGACCAGCAGCAGCAGCAGCGTTAGCACCACTCGCAAAAGCCACAGCAGCAGTAGCCCCAAAGCGTTGGGAATCACGCGGAGCCAGCTGAGGGATTGCCCTAGGCGCTCAGCAGCGGCAGCGATCGCACTTATGATCTGCTGCCAGGCATTGGATAAGCCGCTAGGAAGAGACAGGGCGGGTACGCTGGGCCAATGGAGCCACGCTGGCCAATGCAGCCAGCCAAATGCCGCTGCCCCAGCTTGCCCCAACCGCTGCTCCCAAGCCAGCAGCCAGGTCGGGGAATGGACGTTGGCGCTGACCTGTGCCACATCGGGGGTGATGGCCTGCAGATCTCGCGCTAACGTCGTTGCCTGCACCATGATGCTGTCAATCAGCCGCAGCCCAAAGAACAATAGACCTGCGTAAAGGGTGACGCCGACAATCACGTTGACCAGAATCGGAAAGATCACATAGCGCCGCAGTTGGGGTTGCGTTGCAAAAAGACGCAGCGCTCGCAGCGGGTAGGTGGCTCCTGCAATAATACTTCCAGGACCGCGACGGACGGGGTCGAGACTGGATTTAGGCGATGGCGTGATAGGGGATGGGTCGTTGGGCATAGAGCAATATGACTCTGGGGAAACAGCGGCGGGATGTATTGTCGGTCGGGGCTCAGTACCCTAGGCAACAGCAGGTTTCGACGCCCCGAAAGAAGCTGGGGATAGATCGGTCCATCCGTGGGTAAGGGCCAGACCTCGCTGGCGCAGCATAGCCTCAAACAGCGGCGTCGGCAGCGATCGCTCTACCGGATGGACTCCGGGCTGCCGCAGAGTCCCGGACAGCATCAGCGCCGCTATGCCACCGGTACCGAGGCCAGCGGCGATCGCCGCATCGTCATGAATTAGCGTTGACCGATAGCATCCCCCAGAGCGTCCCATGACCTCTGCCTGAATACCAATGCCAGTACCACTCCAGCCATCGCTGATCTGAGTCATGCGGTAGCTTACCTGGGATAGAATCTCCACAACGGCAGGGTGCCCTAGAAGCCTCTTAGGACAACGACGGGCGACTAGACTAGTGAGGCGGTTGTATAGATCGGGAGTCGAACCGAATTTGGTCGTAACGGTCTGCACCGGAAACGACTGGGCCAGCGTTACGGTTTCAGGGACGTTGTACCAGTAAACGCCTGCGGTGCCAAACGGCGGTGGAAAGGTGACAACCTGGCGATCGCGATAGGGCTGCTGCTGCTGCCATCGGCCATCGACCCAGGCCTCAAACGGATCGAGTAGCCCAAGAAACGTGGTCCGCAGCACGGTCACCCCGGCTCCACCGGAGCCTCCCACAACATAGCTAAGGGAGATCTCTGACGGCTCGTCTTCAACGGGGCCGAACGCTTCCACGCACTGCCGCACCATGCTGTTGGATAGACCAGGAAAAACGCCGGTATTGATGATAGCCGTGATGTCTGCAGCCTGGGCCGCGTCACGGAAAGTCAGCGCTCGTTGGGTAAAGGGCACATGGTCGCTGACATCGAGGTAGTTTACCCCCTGGTCAATGCAGGCTTCCAGCACGCGGCCATCGCGATGGTGAAACGGCCCGGCGCAGTGAATCACGAGGTCAGCTTGGGCGATCGCCTGCTGCAGCCTGCCTCTGTCGGCGAGATCGAGCGACTGAGCCGTGACGCGGGCCGCCGGTAGCCCAGTCGCGTTGCCCCTGCCAGACGCCAGTTTGCGGCGCTGGGTGACAACAACTTGAGCTGTGGTGTGGCGGACAATATCCCTGGCAATCTGGTTGCCAATGCGGCCTTGCCCGCCGATGATCAGCGCCCGAGGCCAGGTCACCGCTATGCCTTCTCCAAATACTGGCTGTCGATCAAGAAAGTGCCGCCCGCGAAGCGAACGCTCCAGTGGTTGCCGGGGCGGTAGTCGATGACGGTGCCCTCTTCCCCAAGCTGCACCACATGGGATGGTCGCAGCATGGGCATGGTTTCTGCCGTTTTGACATAGGGCGGCAAAATCGAGATGCGGACGCGATCGCCCACAGAAAAGCTCACCTGGGCATCAATGCTAGGTGATTCAGAAGAGTCTTGGTGCTGCTCATCACTCATTGGGATTCCGGAAGTCTTAAAAGGGGAGTGGGAAATTGGCCTATTATCTTAGCGCAGCCGCTGATAGACCGTGAGTAGACCATCGACGTCTCCAACGTTGCCTGGAAACAGCACAACGGGGAGGTTAGGAAAGCGAGAGTGGGTTTCCGGCGTTCGCACAATAGAGCAGCCCGGCAAAATTTGGCCCAAGAGCCGAGCGCTGCCTAGGGACAGCCCAGTGCTGAGGACGTCATTGGAGGTAATTCCCCCTTTACTGATCAGATAGCCGATGGTGGGGGGCAGGCCCCGTACCACATCCATGAGCAGCGCTGATACTGCCGTACCGAAGGTAAGACGGACATCGGTACTAGAGAAGGTCAGCTCTTGGCGGGAGGTATAAATGACCGGGGTTTTCCCATCCCTATGGGCCTGCTTGGCCTGGCTCAAGGTGGACTCTAATAGCTGCTCGTGGTCTTCGGTCGTGCCGTCAACTAGGCGCGCCACCGCCACCTCAACCCCTACCGTATCCGGGTCTTCCAATAGACGGTAAAGCTGCTTTGTGGTCATCTGCACATGGGAGCCCACCAGCACCGCACCGCTCTTGTGGGTCGTAAACTGGGCCATGTCCTCAGCGCTAACCGGCTGGGGTGGCAAATTCGCAAGGGCTGTGAGCAGACTGGCGGCGCTGCGGAACAAAAATCGCTTGCCCTGCCCTGCAGCAGTCAGGACATCCTGGGCAAATCGGTCCAGGTCAGCCTGAGTTTCGGCATCGACAGCAACGCACTGATTGCCGCTGAGGGCCATCAACTGGTCTAGGGTTCCCTGACGGATGTCATCAAGCTGGAAAACCCCAACTTGATCGGCAGCGATACGTCCGCTGGTTTTCTCCTCCACGTAATCCGGTAGATAGCTGTGGGAGTAGCCAAATACGGAGTCTTGAGCAAACTCTGTCTTATGAACGGGGACGGGCTCACCATCCATTTTCAGGTAGTGGGTGCCCCCACGGGTGATACGCCCACCTTCAAAGAAGGCGGGGGTCATGAAGTGGGCATCAAATGGCCCCATTTCGTCGGCGATCGCATCTGTCTCTACCGGATAATGGCCCCGCAGCGTAGAGTCAGAGCGGCTGACCACCAAAAAGTCGTCGATGCCCGCTTGAGCAATGGCCTGATGCAGGTTACGGCACACCTCACGGGTGATTTGGTTAGCCTGCTGGGGCGTCATAGAGCGGGTATTGGTGAGAACAAACACCAGGGGCGATTCATCCTGTAGCCCCATCACTAGGGTCTCTAGGTCCCACCGCATGAGTAGTAGGCAACCGTGAACCGTCTGGGAGCCCGTGGGATCGTCGTCTAAAACAATGATTTTTGGGGTAGCGGCCATAGGAATCTAGGAACAAGACGGCTATAAGAGCGATGGTCGGTGCCGCAGCGGGGCACTGCTATCCACAACGAAACAACTGGTATGAACTTATCACGCCAGCGGCCTCAGCAAACAAATCCTATCCTCCCTGTGAATTCTCGCAGCCGCTGCAGCGGCGACTCTATCTGCTGCTGGGTGGCCTCGGCTCGCTGGCGCTCTTGAACCTGAACCTGGTGGCCATCAAATCGTGGTCAAAGGCGAAGGATAGCTCTATGATATCGCCAGATAGTTCACCTGCTCTTGAAACCCCATGCCTGCTCCCTGGCGATCGCCCCTCTCTCGGGCTCTACACCGCAACCGCTCCTTGCCCAATGCTCGCTATTTCCAGCTAGCCACGGTACGGCCCGATGGCTCACCCGCCAACCGCACTGTTGTGTTTCGCAATTTTCGGGGCGATACTGACGATGTCCAGATTGTGTGCGATCGCCGCAGTGAGAAACCAGAGCAGATTCGCCAAGCTCCGCAGGGGGAAATTTGCTGGTATTTTCCCAAAACCCGTGAGCAGTTTCGTCTCTCGGGCATGTTGACGCTGGTGGCAGCAGACGACTCTGACCCAGCGCTTCAGCAGGCCCGAACAGCGGCATGGCAGGCCATGTCTAGCCCAGGTCGGCTGCTATTCATCTGGCCCCACCCTGGCAAACCTCGAGAGGCCGCATCTTTCACCGATCAGCCACCAGAGACAGCAGCGCCAGTTGAGAATTTCTGCCTGCTGCTGCTTTTGCCCGACTGCGTCGATCACCTCGAGCTGCGGGGTGACCCGCAGAATCGCTGGCGCTATACTCACAGCGATGGCAGCTGGGACATCGCTGAAATTAATCCTTAGATCAACAAAAACAGCCTAGCCGAGTAGTGCTAATCCGTGGAAAAATTTCTAATGTTACGTTGGCCCTACCGCTGAGGACAATAGGTTTGTTTAGACGCCTCACGTTGTGTCGCGCTAGGGCAGGCGGCGGTCTGAAGATATCAGGGCCATCGCAATAGTCTCCAGTCAAAATTTGCTTTCATCCCCAGAGCGCTTGTGCAATATCCAATGGACAATTTCCACCTGTATGCGATTGAAGAACTTCCATCGGAAGAAACAGATTATGAGCTCCCCCCCGAGCTCTATCTTAAGGAGACCCCTCGCGTTGGCGAGAAGTTTATCTATAGCTCGACGATGTATCGCGTTGAGGAAATCGTTCATCGCGCCTTTGACGAACTCAACGACGCTGTTAAACCCCACCGAACTAAAACCATTTTGCGCGTCCGGCTTTGCGAAGACCACCCTGAGCATTCGCGTACCTAGCCACGCTGCAGGCTGCTCCAGAAGCGAGCTGCCCTAAATGTCTCGCTCTGCCAACGCCATCCAGCGCTCTGTGGCCTGGTCGATATCGGCGGTGAGCTGGGTGAGCTGCTGGGTGATGTCCTCTAACGCGGTAAAGTTGCTGGACATGTCGCCGTAGAGCTGCTGTTCTAGGGTGGCCTTTTTATCCTCAAGATCTGCGATATCTTGCTCTAGCTTGCGATACTCCCGCTGCTCGTAGTTGGACAGGGGTTTGAGACGTGCGCCTGCTGCAGAGGGCGGCTCGGCTTTGGGGGCCTGCCTCGAGGCTTCTTTGGTCTCTATGGCCTGAATCGCCTTCTCAGCCGCCGCTTCCTGTTGCTTTCGTTCAAGGTAGACCGAATAGTTGCCGGGATACTGGCGCACTTGGCCATCGTCTAGCTCAAAAACGACGTTGACGGTCCGGTCAAGAAAGTAGCGATCGTGGGAGACGACAATGACGCAGCCGTTGAAGTCTTCGAGGTACTCTTCCAGCACCGATAGGGTCTGTACATCTAGATCGTTGGTAGGCTCGTCCAAAATCAAAACATTGGGCGCATCCATCAAAACCTTAAGCAGAAACAGCCGCCGCCGTTCTCCTCCAGATAGCTTGTGCAGTGGCGTGTATTGCTGGTTGCCAAAGAAGAGAAACCGCTCCAGCATTTGGGAGGCGCTGATCTGGCTTCCGTCGGCGGTTTGCACATAGGACCCAACCTCTTTGAGGTAGTTGATCACCCGTTGGTTGGGGTCCGCCTCAACGATATCGTCAGAATGTTGGTCAAAGTAGCCGATATGGATGGTGCCGCCAATATCGACAGTACCGCTATCGGGTTCAATGCGTCCGGTGATGATGTTCATCAGCGTTGACTTACCTGCGCCGTTGCGGCCAATGATGCCCACGCGGCTGTCGGGGCTGAACTGATAGGTGAAGTCTTTAACAATGGTGCGATCGCCGTAAGCTTTCGTCACCGAGTCCAGCTCGATCACCTTTTTGCCAATGCGGCGACCCGGCGTATCGATTTCAACGCTGCTCTGCACCTCCTTGAAGGTTTTGTCCTGCATGTCACCAATGCGGTCAATACGGGCCTTCTGCTTGGTGCTGCGAGCTTTGGGGCCGCGCTTGAGCCACTCTAACTCCCGCACTAAGGCCCGCTGGTGCTTCCGCTGCCCTTCTGCCGCCACGGCCTCTGACAGCGATTTTTTCTCTAAGTAGTAGGTATAGTTGCCGTCGTACTCATACAGGTCACCTCGATCCACCTCAATGATGCGATTGGTCACTCGGTCTAAAAAGTAGCGATCGTGGGTGATCAGCAGCAGCGCCCCGCTAAACCCATTCAGGTAGTCCTGCAGCCATTCCACCGAAGCAGCATCTAGATGGTTAGTAGGCTCGTCCATCAGCAGCAGATCAGGGAACGATAGCAGCGCTGTGGCCAGAGCAATGCGCTTGCGATAGCCTCCGGAGAGATCCCCAACTTTCGCATCAACGTCGTCAATTCCCAGCTTCGTTAGGATGATTTTGGCATTGGTTTCAAGCTCCCAGGCTGACGCCGCCTCCATCTGAGCATTGACCTCAGTCATCTCGCTCATCAGGCTGCTTAGGGCGTCACCTTCTGCGTCGGCCATATGGTGGGACAGAGCTTCGTAGCGGCGCACTAAAGCCATCTGCTCCCCGCTGTCGGCGAAGACTTGGTCTAGCACCGTGCGGTCTCCGTCCATTTCCGGCTGCTGGGGCAGGTAGATGACGCGGGCTCCTGACCGCACGAGGCGCTTGCCGCCGTCAGTAGGCTCAAGTCCCGCTAGGATCTTTAACAGGGTAGATTTGCCAGAGCCGTTGACGCCGATCAGTCCCACTTTGTCGCGAGCATCGATGCTGAAACTGGCATCTTTGAGAATTTCTTTGATTCCAAAGTCTTTTTGGATGGACTGAAGCGTAATAATGCTCATGGGGAGTCGATGTTACGTGAGCTTGATCTGGATTTGCATAAACTGCGCCTGTACAAATGGTATATGCCACAAGACGACCGCCGCTCTGGCCACCCTGTTGGGCGCTGACATGGCGGAGTCGGATGAGCTTTAATATGAAGGCAACCGTCGCAAGTGGACAAATTAGCTCGGAGCGGATTGATTGAATGGTTGAGTCAGACGACAAACTAAAGCTACTCGTCGTAGACGATGAGTCTGACAACCTGGATTTACTATATCGGACCTTTCGGCAAAAGTTCAGGGTCTTCCGGGCTAATAGTGCTGCAAAAGCGCTGGAGATTCTTGAGCAGAACGGCGAAATGGCCGTGATCATTTCCGACCAGCGGATGCCATTCATGAAGGGAACAGAGCTGCTGCGGCGCACGGTCGATCAGTTTCCCGATACGGTTCGCATCGTATTGACAGGCTATACCGATGTGGAAGATCTGGTCGATGCCATCAATACGGGGCAGGTCTTTAAGTACATCACGAAACCCTGGAAGCCTCAAGAGCTCCAGGATGTGGTGCAGCGGGCTGCCGATACCTACCGGGCCATCAAGCAGCGCACTCAGGAGCTGCGGCGAGCCCTGCGCCGTGAGTCTGTGTTCAACGCGGTGACCCAGACCATTCGGGAGACGCTCGACTATACGCAAATTGAAAATGCGATCGCCCATACCTTTGGCCAAGTCTTTAGGGCACAGACCAGTATTTTGGTTCCCGTTTCGACAGCAGGGGTTGCTGACCATACCGCCAAAGCGCTGTCGGACCGGTCGACGGCCTATCGCTTTCCCGTTGAAGATGAGGCCCATCAAGCTGCTGTTGAAGTCACTTTAGATGAGCAGGATATTCACTGTTTGGAGCTAGTTCTCCAGCACAATCATCTCCAGACATACTGCTGCCAAGACGACGATCGTCGCTGTCGGCAAGTCAGCATCCCCCTGACCTATAAGCATCAGACCTTGGCCATTTTGATCCTCAAGCGCTCTAGTGATCAGCCGCTCTGGCAAGACGATGATTTGCAGCTGCTTGACGATGTCGCACAGCAGGCCGCTTTGGCTCTTTCTCAAGCCAAACTGCACCAGCGCGCCCAGCGGCAAACCTTGCGGATGCAGTCAGAGCTAGAGGTTGCTCGGCATATTCAAACCAGTCTTCTTCGCCGGCAGCTGCCGACAGCAGATGGCATCGCCATCCAGGCCCATTGCTTGCCGGCAAGGGAAGTCGGTGGTGATTTCTATGAAGTGTACCGGCACCCCAACAGCGACGATATCTGGCTCGCGGTCGGCGATGTCTCAGGCAAAGGCGTCCCGGCAGCGCTGCTGATGGCCAGCGCTATTTCGATTCTGCGGCGTGAGCTATCCCAAGATACGCCACCAGATCCCGGCGAGATCATGCAGCGGCTCAACCGCAGCCTCATGGATAGCTTAGTGAGCAGTAACTGCCTTATCACTATGGTTTTGGCGCGGTACTCGGCAGCAGCCTCAGAGCTGACATACGCCAACGCAGGGCATGTCTATCCCCTCATATGGTCTCGCGTCCCCGCTCTGCATCGCTCCACCCCGGAGCAAGCTCTCAGCGATGCCTCCCAGGGCCTCTTTGAGCCTGAATACCTGCAAAAGCGGAGCGTCCCCCTCGGTATTAAAGCCTCATGGGAAGCCGATATGGGGCAGCGATCGCTCAATGTCGGAGATGTTTTGCTATTGATCAGTGACGGCATCACTGAAGCATCAGTGCCAGATCCAGTGCCAGATTCAGTGCCAGATTCAGTGCCAGATAACATCCCTTTCACGGGGAATAGCGCTAGTGCATCAGGGAAGACACCGCCGTTATCCATGCTGCGCCACACCGGCCTATGGCAGCTTATTCTTCAGCAAAATAGGGTGCCTGACTTAGACGCCATACTCGATCTCATTCAACCCAAGCGCGGTACCCGTGAGGACGACCAGACAATCCTATCTATGGAGGTTCTGCAGCGGTGAAGACGGAGCTTAACGTTCCCAGCGACATCCGCTTCCTCAAAATCGTTGAGGAATGGCTTTTGGGTAGCCTTGAGGCTGAGTTAGGCGCCTCCGTCGATTGGCCACAGCAGGCCAACCGACTGCGTCTAGTCCTGTCGGAAGCCTATTCAAACGTCGTGCGTCATGCCCATCACCAGCAGCCCAACCTGCCTGTACTGATTCGGCTGGAGCTTGATGGACAAGATATCAAGCTAGAAATCTGGGACTACGGCAGCGGATACGACTTATCGACCTACTTACCGCCCAATCCCCAAGATAAGCAAGAGCATGGCTACGGCTGGCTGATTTTGAACCGGTTGATGGACAACGTGGAATATCGGCTGCAGGTCAACGGACGTAACTGCCTCTCTTTGGCAGCAAAATTACCGGATGACGATTCTGAGCTGACCCAGCCAGCTCCAGAAGAAAACCGGTCCGATGTTTATCCCACGTCCACCCATCTGGACTCCGGTGGTGGCGATGATACGGCTGCCCCGTAGCGAGACTTCGTATGGCGCAATATCAAAACTTTCAGGCCCTTCGGCGCAAAACCATGCGCTTACTGCGGTTTGCACAGTTCTCCCAGCCCACTCGCAGACTTCCACGATGGTGCGTTTGGTCTGTCATAGTCAATCTTGCTGGCGTCGGGGCTTTTGCGGGGGTTTTCATTCAGACTCATATTCGCTCTAATACGGCCGATGGGAAGAACGCTAGCGGCCATGGCACCAGCCTCGTATCTCCTCCAGATCATCTGGCAGCTCTAGCTCAGGCCAGCAGGCCTGATACAGATCGCATACTGCTGCCCAGTTCATCGGCAGACTCGCCTGATCTTGGCCCTCGACACCGGCTGAATTACCAAGATTGGCTTGCTGTGCTGGAGCAAGAAGCGATCGCTGTCAGGCAGCGCCAGCCTGACCAGCTCACAGTTCTTATGGGAGATTCTATTAGCCTGTGGTTCCCCCCTAGTCTGTTGCCGAGGGATCGCAGCTGGCTCAATCAGGGCATCTCGGGGGAGATCTCCTCTGGGTTACTCAAGCGGCTTGATCTGATCGATGGCACCGACCCGGAGGTCATTTTGGTCATGATCGGCATCAACGATCTCATTCAGGATGTCAACACCGCCACTCTGCTCGCCAACTACGGCCTCATTCTCGATACCCTGCAGGATAGCCACCCCCAGGCTGATTTGGTGGTGCAGTCGATATTGCCCCACGCTGAGGGCGCTGCCACATGGGAAGGGAAGGCCAGGCTGCTGGAGATTCCTAACAGCGACATCCGTGACCTCAACCGCAGTCTAGAGGCGATCGCAGAAGACTACAGCGCCCAATATCTTGACCTCTATCCGCTCTTTGCGGACGCCAACGGCGACCTGCGGCCAGAACTTACCACCGATGGCCTACATCTCAATGACAGTGGGTACTTGGTATGGTCCACGGCCCTACAGATCTATTCCCGTGAGTAGCCCCACGGCTCATTGCTGTTCTCATTGGCCTGTGGCAGTCATAATTTTTGTACAGTACGATACCAAATACCCTCCAAGCCTAAAGAAAGTCTTTGGAGGAACAGACCTATCGAACAATGTTGACTACCCTGGAACAGAAATCTTCTTAACATACAGTTAGTTCATTGAGGCATAGAGCACATGGCACAGAGCTTTGGTTTAATCGGCTTAGCCGTTATGGGAGAAAACCTCGCGCTCAATGTCGAGCGCAACGGGTTTCCTGTCACGGTCTACAACCGCTCTCCTGATAAGACTGAGCGATTCATGGCAGAGCGGGCTCAAGGCAAAAACATCAAAGCCGCTTACTCCCTGGAAGATTTTGTTGAGTCCTTGGAGCGGCCTCGCCGAATTTTGGTGATGGTTAAAGCCGGTGGCCCTGTTGATGCTGTGATCGATCAGCTCAAGCCGTTGCTTCAAGAAGACGACATGATCATTGACGGCGGCAACTCGCTCTACGAAGATACTGAGCGCCGGGTCAAAGATCTAGAATCGACTGGATTGAGCTTCATTGGCATGGGCGTCAGCGGAGGGGAAGAGGGCGCGCTCAACGGCCCCAGCCTGATGCCCGGGGGCACAAAAGCGGCTTACGAATCTATCGAGCCGATTGTGACCAAAATTGCGGCCCAGGTGGATGATGGTCCCTGCGTCACCTACATTGGCTCAGGCGGGGCGGGGCACTACGTAAAAATGGTGCATAACGGGATTGAATATGGGGACATGCAGCTGATCGCTGAAGCCTATGACGTGATGAAGAACGTCCTGGGCTTGGATGCGAACCAGATGCAAAAAGTCTTTGCTGAGTGGAACAAGACAGAAGAGCTGGACTCCTTCTTGATTGAAATCACGGCAGATATTCTGACTCAGACAGACCCTGACAGCGGCTTGCCCACCGTCGATGTCATTCTCGATGCGGCAGGACAAAAAGGAACCGGTCGCTGGACCGTTGTGAGCGCCCTCGACTTAGGCGTCCCCATTCCCACAATCTTCGCTGCGGTCAACGCGCGGGTGATGTCGGCCTACAAGCCAGAGCGCGTTGCCGCTTCCAAACAGCTGACCGGTCCATCGGGCAAGTATGAGGGCGACGTCGATGCTTTCGTCAACAAAATCAGAGATGCCCTGTATTGTTCCAAGATCTGTTCCTATGCCCAGGGTATGGCGCTGCTGGGCAAGGCGTCAGATGAGTTTGGCTACGACCTAGACCTGGGTGAAACCGCACGCATCTGGAAGGGAGGCTGCATCATTCGGGCGCGCTTCCTCGACAAAATCAAGGAGGCTTACCATGAGGATCCGCAGCTGCCCAACCTGCTGCTAGCGCCCAAGTTTATCCAAACCATTCTGGATCGCCAGGACGCTTGGCGAGAGGTGCTGTCTACGGCAAATTCTTTTGGCATCGCGGTGCCGGCCTTTAGCGCCTCTCTAGATTACTTTGACAGCTATCGTCGCGCGGTGCTGCCACAAAATTTGACCCAAGCCCAGCGGGATTATTTTGGGGCCCATACCTACCAGCGGGTCGATAAGGAGGGTACGTTCCATACCGCTTGGTTCTAGGGTTAGGAATCCCCCTAGCTGTCGCCATCCCCCTTGATAAGGGGGACTTTTTTGGAGCTCGGTTAGGCATAACCAGATATAGCGAGAGGAGCATTCGCGGCTGGGCGATATGTACCCCCTAGTCGGGAATGCTCTCCTTGTTTTACCTCAAACTCACGTTATCGAACCCTATTCGTCGTAATCGCTGGCGTAGGTCGCAACACAAACGATGCGAAAGATAGTGTGAGATCCACAGGCGGATCCGGTCAATTGATATTCCGGGCGCAGCATAGCCTCACGGTGACTGCGGCTAGGAACATCGTCATCCACTATCAGCTGAATCACGTGCCACTCTGCTAAAGCGGGTGGGCCAAAGCTGATATTTTCCCCAACCAGGCTCCCAGGAGGGATAGTGCCGTATCGGCTCGCTCGCTCTAAGGGTAAGCTGCCGTCTCGTCCAAGGTGACCATCTCCGCCCCGGGAGCCGACATCTTGAGCGTGATCTGCGGCACCCTGGCTCAGCGCTAACGAGATATCTAAGGCGGACACTGGCGCTCTCGATTTCAGGTCCGCGATCGCTTCATCTAGAGCTGAAATGCCCTCTATCGTTTCCACAGCAGGCTGTCCAGGAATCTTCACCAGCGTCCCCTGATAGTACGGTCTCAGGGCCTCCAGCTTAGAAGCATAGCCAACGGGATTTGTGCGAGCCTGGTTTGTCTCAACGATGATTTCGGTGGCCAAATCCGATAGGATCTCAGGCGTCAGCGGTTGGGTAAAGGGGTCTTCTCCTGTAACAATCGGCTCTCCAAAGGGTGTTTCCGTCATCATCCCAGACTCGGTGTATAAAGCAGCGAAGTTGGTTATACACCATGCGAACCGGCCTGTTGGTTCGCAATGAATTCCTGCATAGCGAAACTGTTCTCCGAGCAGGGCCTGACGATAACTGCGGCTCGGGTCGCCGTCGTCAATGACCAAATTTGCGACAATCGCCGCAGGGTCCGTCAGCCCTTGGGTCAAGAGCTCTTGGAACGCGCCTTCATAGATGCCATACCGTTCGATGCGATCTTCTGAGGTACTACCATCGCTCCCCAGCAAACTAAAGCGGTTTTGCTGAACCACCTCTTGGATGTGATCGCTGGCAGCATCAGACATCCCGACAGATAGCTCTAGGGGTGACCGGGCGGGCGTCTGGCGTAACGCCTGAATAGCGTTATCCAGCGCAGAGGCTCCTTCTGCGGTCGCAATTGATGATTCCCCCGGCCAGGCTAGGGTGGCTCCATCATAGTACTGGCGCACGGTTTCGAGCCAGTCTGCATAGGCCGATGGATCCTCTCGCAGGCGGTTGATTTCGCGAAGAATGGCCTCGTTAGAGATTGAGGGGACCTGAGCGACTTGCCGTGGGGGGAGCGGCGACGGGTCAGACACAAATGCAGCCGTATGTGGTTTAGAGGACAGCCCCATCATCGCCACTGATAGACCGGTCACAGCCGCCGCCCCGATAGCACCTCGGATTCCAATCATATTCTGAAACTCGTCAATTGAATGTACTGAATGTACACCCTATTGACATCCTCACCCAGCAACCCTAGCGGGTAT
>JGI12210J13797_10007209_pt1 | contig 22512 bp, 17 predicted proteins | sample ElkSlonscriptome_3_FD_13797 | JGI IMG/M metagenome (IMG submission 13797)
AACCAAGTAAGGTCACGGGAAGAACACCCGTTGATAGGCGTTAGGTGGAAGTGCAGTAATGTATGTAGCCAAGACGTACTAACAGACCGAGGGCTTGACCTCAACTTTCGACATCATTGTTACTTCTATGCAGTCCTCAGGGCTCTGAAACATAGCAGAATAAGCCCGTTAGCTTTTCTGGTGTCTATGGCGCAGTGGAACCACTCTGACCCATCCCGAACTCAGATAGTGAAACGCTGCAGCGGCGAAGATACTTTGGGGGTAGCCCCGCGGGAAAATAGCTCGATGCCAGTTCTACATTACACAAAGAGGCTCTATCAGCACATGCTGATAGAGCCTTTGTGTTGTGAATATTGTCTTAGACTATGGCTCCTGATTTGAGCTAGGGTGAGCCGTAGAACGTCTCTAAGCTATGGCGATCGCCTATATAGCGCCAGTGCCATGGCTCATAGCTGACACCAGAAGATTCATCCTCCTCGAACGAAAGCTCGAAACTGTACCGGGCCGCATTCTCTTGCATCCATTTGAATGCATCAGTATTTTCGAACTCTTCGTCAAGATCGGTATCTGATGCATCAGCATCACCAACATCGATAGCATATCCAGTGTGGTGCTCGCTATAGCCAGGCGGAGCACTGACAGATGCTCGCTCTGAGGCCCTCTGAGTCTGCTCTTCTTTGATACCGAAAAAGAGATATTGTTGCTGTTCAGCCGAGCGGAAACCCGAAAGCAGACTGATATAGACGTTGGCATCTCGAGCGGCATCTGCCATTTCGACAAACGCATTAGCAGCAGAACGCCTTAGCCTGATGCCGCCGTCTGCTGTGAGAGCGACTAGGGAGCCTTCTGGCGCTTCTTCGTAGGGTTTGTGTCCTAGTAGCGTATCAGATGAAGTCACGGGCAAACCAATATCGATCAGAGCCTGCTGCAGCCCCACTTCCGCATATGTTGCCGCTTCTGCCGGCATCTGCGTCGGATTGCGACTTAGAACGATGGCGGTGCCAGCTCCTCCTAAAATCGCTAATATAGCGGCACTGATGGCAAATACAAAGACTGGTGCTTTAGGCTTGGCGGATGCTACAGACGCTGTCGGCGGCCTTTCTCTCGTCGCCTCTGGAATATCGTCAGTCATAGACGGATTGAACATTAGCTCATACGACAAAGCCATCGTATGGAGTGAACTGCTTACTACGGCTAGAAATACATGCTGGTTGGTGCAGATTCCGGACTATACGTCACGAAGAGCCTTCAGAATGTCAGACAGGTATCGCCTGGACTATTGTAGTCTGCTGGCACGGTCTTAAATTATGAGAGCACCAGTGTCCTCGCAAAAACTGTGCTTTTGAGTGTTGTGACTTGAGCCATTGGATAGACGATGACTGAGTTGTTGTGCTGTAACAGTGAGTACTGTATAGATTATGAGGTACAGATTATGAAGCGTATTTTTTCGTATCTGAAGCGTATTTCGGCTTGGAGTCGTGTTGCCGTAACCCTGGTAGCTGCTGTCACACTGCTTCTGACAACGTCTTGCAGCGCTACATCGGCTAGCGCTACCGATTCGCCCCTCTCCCCCGACACAGTGGGAGCGACTAAAGGAGGCATGAACCGCTACGAAGATACCGATCCACGTCGTGATTTGTCCGGCGTTGACGCCAAAAGCGATCGCTTAGTCGAGAGTGCCAAAGCCAGCGTTGACAAAGTTCAAGATGTTGATGATTTTGTGGACAACTATCAGTCGGGTACGCCTTTGGGACAGCGAGTGAGCAATATTGGCGATAACGTCAGTGACAAAGTGGAGAATCTTGCTGATGATGTCACTTCAGCTAACGTCCCTCGCGATCGCATTCGCGACCTAGGTACCCAGAACGCCGAAAATATCTTAGACGATACGGCTAAGTCAGCAAAGCGAGCAGCTCGTGATGCCAAGACCTCTGCGCGCCGCGCCGGTCGTGATGCGGCTGATGCTGCCGGGAATGCCAAGCGCTCAACTCAGCGGGCAGTCAAAGATACCGCTGATGCCGTCAGCGATACAGCATCAGATGCTGCAAAAAGTGCCAAGCGCGGTGCTGAAGACGCTATTGACAAAATCAGCCGCTAGTCCGTTCGGCAGCAGCTGCTACCAAAGCGCTACGATACAACGAAACCGCATCTAGAAGGAGGCGGTTTCGTTGATGACATTGCTTTCTAGTTCACTAAAGCAGCTGAGTTCTGAGGCTGAGCCATGCAGCCATAGACGAGTGCAATCAGCTGCCGGCACAGGGATCGCCAGCGCAGGGATCTTCAGTCTTCTCTGCACCAGCACAGGGATTGCCAGCGCAAGGGTTAGAACCACCGCCACATCCTGTCGCTGCAAGGCTGAGGCCTAGTGCAGACGCCATCGCCAACGTGCCAAGGTACTTAACTTTCATATGATTGCTCCATAATATTTAGGTCATGTTCAATCGAGATGGCTTGCCATCTTACATCTAGGATTAACACACAGAAAGCTGAGAAAAAACTGAGAAAGAGGCAAATTTTTGCACTCAGCTGAGCTAGAACTGGCTTGATGAGAAAAGCGATTCCGCAGCGATCGCCAAAAGCACTTACCCTATGTAAAGGTCAATGGCGCTAATTCTGATATGGTGCAAAGCGATTTTTTGAGCATTGACGTCAGTCACGCCCCCGCTAACTGGCTTGTATTCCCGGATGGGCGCTGTGAACCGTTCGGCAGCAGCGATGTAGAAGAGCCTGAGACTGTCTATCGCTTATACCGATTCCTTACTGAGCTAGAGGACATTCTGGCCGCAACGCCTGATGTACAGCAGCAGCTCGAGCAAATTGTTCCCTTAGTTCGCAAACTGCTGACCAGTTCGTACTGGCTACAAATGGAGTTCGAGCAGCCCCCGCCTCAGCCCGGCTGGGCGGTCAACTTCTTATATCGTGAATACAGCTGGCCACTAACGGCACAAATGGTCGCCTGGCTGCCCGGCAATCCATCTCCAATTCATAATCATGGGACATGGGGCATCGTTGCCATTGTCGGCGGAAGCGAGAAAAATACCCTATGGCGACGGGCTGCTAGCACCGACTATCCCGATCGCATTGAGCAGGTAGGCGAAGCAACCTTCGTCCCTGGGGATGTCGTGGCGTTTTTGCCGGGGGCAATTCACAATGTTAATCCGGCAGGCGATGAGCCGGTCATCTCGTTCAACCTCTACGGCGCAACGAACTTTGACCAGCGGCTCGAGTTTGATCTACAGCAACATACCGCCAAGCGCTTCTAAACGCCCAATCGCTGGCTAATGTAGCAAAGGCGCTATAGAATCAGGGCTCATCATGACGGCCTTAGCGCCATTCCTTAGCGCCACTATGTGAAGGATGACGCTATGATGGAAGTTGCAAAAGATCGGTATGAGTATGGATGCTGAATCGTTATCATACCGCTTCAACAATTGATATGTTGTTTACCTAATGGAGGGAATATTGAATGGCTCAGGTGCTCGTCGGCGAAAATGAGCAGTTAGAATCGGCGCTGCGTCGCTTTAAGCGCAAGGTATCGCAGGCCGGTATTTTTGCTGACATGAAAAAGAATCGGCATTTCGAAACGCCTGCGGAAAAGCATCGGCGAAAGGAAGTTGCCAGGCGTCGGGAGCGGCGTCGGATGCGCGATCGCAGTAAGGCAAATCGCTAAAGACACAGTCTGCCAGATGGCCTGAGGAAAATGTCTACTCAGCTAATAATTGGCAACAAAAACTATTCGTCTTGGTCTCTCCGAGCTTGGCTGATGCTAGTCAAGCTCGGAGTCGTGTTTGAAGAAGTTTTCGTGCCACTGTCGGTGGAAGGATCTAGAGCAGCGCTTTACCAGCATTCCCCTGCAGCACGAGTGCCTGTGCTTCGGGAGAATGGTTTAGTAATCTGGGACACCATGGCGATTGCGGAGTACCTGGCGGAATCGCATCCCCACCTATGGCCTCAAGACCGGAGTCAGCGATCTTTAGCCCGCTCTGTTGCCGCAGAGATGCACTCTGGGTTTATGGCGCTGCGCCAGATGATGCCGATGAACTGTCGCGCTGAAAACCGCCGCGTTTCCATGACCCCAGAACTGAAGAGCAATATTCAGCGCGTCCAAGATATTTGGACCGACTGCCGCGAGGCTCAAAGCGATGAGGTAGGCCCATGGCTATTTGGCCCATTTACAATTGCTGACGCCATGTACGCGCCGGTGGTCTTCCGCTTTAGAACCTATGGCGTTTCTGGAAACGCCGCCGTTGCCCAATACATGACAAACGTTCTTCAAGATCCCCATGTAATAGCATGGCATTCGGCGGCCTGTGCAGAGACCGCCGTGATCGAAGAGGAGGAAGTGGGCCGCTAGCTCGCTTTTGCCTCAAGATAGGTTGGGAAGTCAGTATAGCCCTCCGCATCAAAGGAATACCATACCGACATATCCGCTATCTCGTTGAGTGGCCAATCGTTGGCAAAGCGCTCTACCAAATCTGGGTTGCTGATATAAGGGCGGCCAAAGGCAATCATATCAGCATGATTTTGGGCGATCGCTGCTTCAGCCGTCTCTTGGCTATAGCCGCAGTTGCCAATTAAAGCTCCATCGAACACTTGACGAAATTCTGTCAGCGTCATGGGTTCCCCAAGATCGTGGAACCCAAAGGCTAACCCATCCATTACATGGAGGTAGGCCAATCCATAGGTATTGAGCTGCTGGGCAACGTAGGTGTAGGTTTCGCGATAATCCGGTGAACCCATGTCGTTGAAGGCTCCATTGGGGGAGAGCCGAACGCCAACGCGGTTGGCGGGCCATACTGTCAGCACAGCTTCTGTAATATCTTTGAGGAGCTGGTAGCGCCCTTCAAGAGAGCCCCCGTAGCGATCGCTGCGGTGATTGGTTTTGGACTGCAAAAACTGGTCAATTAAGTAGCCGTTAGCGCTGTGGATCTCCACACCATCAAAGCCTGCTGCCTTGCCCCGCTCGGCTGCTAGGCGGTAGTCTTCCACCACTCCAGGAATTTCTGCCGTGGTCAAGGCTCGGGGGGTCTCGTAGGGCTCTTTCCCCTTTGGGGTATGAATCTCATCGCCGTTGAGTTTGATGGCCGAGGCTGACACTGGCAGCGCTCCCCCTTCGTGAAAACTGGAGTGGGACGCGCGTCCGCAGTGCCACATCTGCAAAAACATGCGCCCTCCTGCGTCATGGACGGCATCTGTAACCTGTCTCCAGGCTTGGGCTTGCTCATCAGAGTAGATTCCGGGGGACTGGACCCAGCCTATACCTTGCTTGGACACAACCGTGGCTTCCGAGATTACTAGCCCAGCTGAGGCGCGCTGCTTGTAGTAGGTCGCCATCAGCTCATTGGGAATGCGGTCTTCGCCCGCCCGCGATCGCGTCAGAGGAGCCATGACAACGCGATTGGGTAAGTCTAACTCTTTGAGTTTGAAGGGACTGAGGAGATTAAGCGTGCTGGTCATGACTTGAGGTACTAAAGAACGGTCAACGAGTGAATACAGCGATAATTCTAACGATGATAGTGAGATTGTGGCTGTCTGCTGTGGAACAGGACGGGGTTGAACGACAATAACCGGGCATTTTGGGCTGTGCGCCATGCAATGCGGCGTTGGTCTCATTAAAATAATCTAATACCCCGAGCGAATATATCCTATGACCACGCGCCGCATTGTTGACATCCTGAAGCACGGGCAGCCCGACGAGACCGTGACGGTCCAAGGCTGGGTTCGCACCAAGCGAGAACTCAAAGACTTTTCCTTTATTGAAGTCAACGACGGTTCAGCTATGGGTGGGCTGCAGGTCGTCGTAAACCAAGACCTACAGGACTACGACAAGCTCAAAGACGTGACCACTGGAGCTTCTGTTGGTGTTGCTGGCCTGCTCGTCTCCTCCCCCGGCAAAGGGCAGCGGATTGAAATGCAGGCCCAGTCGCTAACGGTCTATGGCACCGCTGACCCAGAGACCTATCCGCTACAGAAAAAGCGCCATTCGTTTGAATTTCTGCGTACTATTGGCCATCTCAGAGCCCGCACCAATACCATCGGGGCGGTGATGCGGGTGCGCAACGCCTGTGCCACTGCCATTCACCAGTTTTTTCAAGAGCAGGGCTTTTTGTGGATTCATACCCCCATCATTACGGCGAGCGACTGTGAGGGGGCAGGGGAGATGTTCACCGTCACTAGTCTTGATTTGAGCCGAGTGCCTTTCGGGAAGGGCGATACCAAGGCCGTAGACTATGGCCAGGATTTTTTTGGTCGGCCCGCTTACCTCACCGTGAGTGGTCAGCTCGAAGCCGAGATCATGGCCACCGCTTTCACCAATGTCTACACCTTTGGTCCCACATTCCGGGCCGAAAACTCCAACACCTCTCGCCACTTGGCCGAATTTTGGATGGTTGAGCCTGAGATGGCGTTTTGTAATCTAGATGGGAATGTAGCCCTAGCAGAAGCCTTTCTCAAATATGTGTTTCGCTATGTGCTGGAGCACTGTGCTGAGGATATGGAGTTCTTCAATAAGCGCATCGACAAGACGGTGCTGGAGACGGCAGACCAGATCATCAACAGCGAATTTGAGCAGATCACCTATACCGAGGCGGTGCGACTGCTCGATAAGAGCGATCGCACCTTTGAATTTCCAGTCACCTGGGGCATTGATTTGCAGTCCGAGCATGAGCGCTATTTAGCGGAAGAGATCTTCAAAAAGCCGCTAGCGGTAACTGACTATCCTACGGAGATCAAAGCTTTCTACATGCGGCTAAACGACGACGAAAAAACCGTCGCGGCCATGGATGTCTTGGCTCCGAAAATTGGTGAGATCATCGGTGGATCTCAGCGGGAGGAGCGACTAGACGTGCTAGATCGCCGTCTCAACGCCAGCGATCTGCCTGTTGAAGATTACTGGTGGTATCTCGACCTGCGCCGATACGGGACTGTTCCCCATGCTGGCTTTGGGTTGGGGTTTGAGCGGCTGGTGCAGTTTATGACGGGTATGACCAATATCAGGGACGTGATTCCATTCCCTAGGACACCCATGAATGCCGAGTTTTAATTTGCCGGTTCCTGTAGCGATGGGGTATCTAGTGAGGGCTGAACTGGTGATGCTTGGGATGGAGGACGGGCTCCGGCGTCACGTTGAAGCTGCTGGAGCGTCTGCTGGACTTGGTTAGCGATCGCCGAGTTGGTGCTCTGGGTTGCCGTGATCTCATTGAATCGCGCAATGCTCAACCCAGTTTGCTCCACAACATCAATGGACTGGGTGCAGTAGGTAACGAAAATATCTTTAGCCGGGTTTGGCAGCCGCCGGAACGTATCCCGCTGATGGCAGGACAGCTCGCTAAGGATGCTGCTTTCAACTAAGGGCTGTATATCTCGCAGTGCTATTGTCCTCAAAGACTCTATTCTCAGCACTGAGCTGGCATACTGCTGAATTTCTTGAGGGTTGATAGCAGCCGGTGGCGTTTGGGCAATAAGATCTACGGCTGGTGAAGTTGGAGGCAAAGATGGGGCCGTTGAGAGGGCGATGGTCATCGCCGCCGTCTCTTCAGAAAAAATCGGCCCCATCCAAAGTGCAGCTGCGGTGACGAGCCCTGCACCGCCGATACCATATAGGATCCGGTGTAGATGAGAGAAATGAGCTAGCTTAACCATGACTGATAGCAACTGATAGTATTGTGCGGGCAAACCGAAGCCACCGGATAGACCAACACTGCATGGTTGGAGCTAACACAGCCTCTTTTACGTAGTTTCAGGGGATAGTCAGGAGCATTATCAAAATCAAAGCACTAAGCAGCATCAAGATTTTATCCTCAATGCTGCTTAACTTAGTCTAATGGCGCGGAAGGGGTTTGCCCCTTGGGCTCGAAACTGCGGATCTATGCGTCATCGCCGTTCCCATCACTGTCCCCCTCACTAACCGCATCAGGGGCCGGATCGACATCCACAGCGCCATCGACGGCCTCGCTAGAGGTAGCGCGATCGCCAAGGGTCATATTCCCCAAATCGCTTCCGTCTTCAAGGATCATTGGTGTTCCTTCCACCGGACGACCTTGAAAATTTTGTGGAGAGCCACCGCCAATCAGCTCGGCGTCACCGTTTTGGTCGGGGAAGCGATCCAGTCCACCCTCAAGCTCATAGGTGCGAGCCGTTTGGTCATCAAGGACAACATCTTTCATATCGATATTGCTGTCATACATGGTGTTGTCGTAAGGGTCGTCAGCGGCCGATGGCGATGACTCCTCGTAGGCGTTGAAGCCGGTACCCGCAGGGATTAGGCGACCAATGATGACGTTTTCCTTGAGGCCACGAAGCCAGTCAGACTTCCCTTCAATTGCAGCTTCTGTCAAGACACGGGTCGTCTCTTGGAATGACGCCGCAGAGATAAAGCTGTCCGTATTGAGGGACGCCTTCGTGATGCCGAGCAGCACGGGAGTATATTCGGCAGGAGCCCCACCCGTGATCGACATTGCCCCGTTGACCTGGCCGATCTGATACAGCTCAACAAGCTCGCCCGGCAGCATAGTGGTATCGCCACCGTCGTCGATGCGGGCTTTGGAGGTCATCTGCCGCACAATCACCTCAATATGCTTGTCAGAGATGTCAATCCCCTGAGATTGGTACACCGACTGCACTTCGTTGACCAAGAAGGTCTGTACCTTTTCCAAACTGATCATGGCCGCTTGATGGGTTCCTTTACCCTCGCGGTTGACGCGGAAAAAGATGTCCATGATCTCGTGGGGGTTGGCCGGTCCATCGGTCAACGGCTCTGCCGCTTCGACTTTCTGCCCATCGCCTACGATCACATTTTGCCCAGGACCGAGGGGGTAATCTGTGACAACGCCATCGTCTTCAACCACCTTGATCTCAACGGTTTCTCCCTCGTTGTAAACCACTTGAGCCGTACCCGGACGAGCCGATAGGATGCAGGCTTCCTTTGGTTTTCGGGCTTCCAGCAGTTCTTCAATTCGGGGTAGACCCTGGATAATATCTCCTGTTTTGGCCCGCTCAAACACCAGCAGCACTAGGTTGTCTCCACGTTGGACCAAGTCTTTGTCGTCAATGTGCAGAATGGCACCGGGGGAGACACGATAGGGTCGGGCATACCGCATCACTACGCGATCGCTATTAACATCTACGACCTGCCCTGAATCTGGACTCGCGACGCCGGGGGCGATTTCCGCTCCACCGACGAGCAGGTTCCCAACCTCAACCGCCGCACTTGCGCCGTTCAGCTCAACGCTAAATCGATCTTCTTCCCGCACAATCAGCACACGACGGATGGCTTCGGCTCCCTCTAGGATGCCGCGAATTTCCCCATCTTCTTTGCATTGAATCTCGGTCCGGGCGACAACTGCTCCCGGCGCAATCTGGTCTCCATCGTCGACGAGTAGACGCGTCAGCGTACTTCCCTGAGTCTGATCGGCGGTGACATCTCGCCTCACAATCAGGGTCTCTAGGATGACCATCTGGAGTCGTCGGGTTTCTTCGTCGGCTTCATCCTCAATCAGCTCAATGTCTGCTGTCATTTGGGATGCGTTCTCCCCCAGCTCAAGAACCAGCTGGGTGCGCACTAGCTCCAGTCCGGTGGCAGACTTGACGCGATCGCCATCTTTGAAGGGAATACGCTGGATTGCCCGTAGGCTGATGGACGAGTCGGACCCATCGCTGACCGATTCCTGGCTTGGCACCGACGGGACATCCGGCACCGTAAACTCGGTTACTGGACGCAGCAGCATGGCCGGCCCTTCTGGGGACTCGACGTATTCGATATAGCTCAGAGCATCAGCTTCTAAGCCAGGAATGACCTCCTGCCCTGGGCTGACAATGTTGCCGCTTTTCGCCATTACGGCCTCTGGGTTATCCGCCATGTGGAGACTACCGGGCTTGATGACGATTTCACGCAAGATGTCGTTTTTCTGCGCAACTTCCACCACCCCGCTACTCTGGCAGAAAATGTCTTTGACAATTTCTGTGCCCGCTTCGACGTACTGCCCGTCTTCCACAAGAAGCAGCGATAGATCTTTGTTCACTTCATGGGCTTCTTCTGGAATCCAAAGCAATGTCCCGCCTTTCAGAACTTCGTAGCCCTGCTTGGCTTTACCTTTCTTGGCAACTTCGACACCAGAGTACTTGATAATGCCGCCAGTTTGGGTGTGGTAGCGGTCATCTATCAGCTCAGCAACGACCTGATTGTCCATCACCTTAGTGCCTGGTGTCGCAATCAAGGAGAAGCGCTGACCGTTACCCGTTTCAATAAAGTACTGCTCGCGCCCTTGGGGCGTTTCGACGTATACGCGAGCTTGGTCAAGCAGTACGGATGAGGTGACAATTTCGACTTCTCGACCGCCTTTGCTCTCGTCGTCTTCCGGTAGACGAACCACACCACCGTTTTCAGTCACCAAACGTGTCTCAGCGAGTACGCTAGATCGAGTGACGCGATCGCCATTTTTGACGATGGGCTCTGCGGACGGCGGCAAGTTATAGACCTCACCAGATAAGACCCAAATCAAGCCACCCCGCTGCGCGATGCGTGTGGTGTTACCTTGACGATCTTTTTTCTCTTCAGGAATGACTTCCGCAAAACGAACCTCTCCCGCTAAGTCTGACGCCACGTCCTTTGTAGCTCGTTCCGTCACCTTGCGGGTGCGGCTCGTGGCCTGCATCTCCGACAGGATTTTGCCTGCTTTGACGACTTCACCGTCTTTTGCAAATAGAATCGAGCTTTGATTGACGGTAAAGGCCCGCTTTTGCCCTCCGTGAGACTCGACAGTTAGCTTGGTATTCGACTCGACGATCATCGCGTCTTCGCCATGACGGGTGCGGAAAGGGCGTGCCTTCATTTTTTTCACATCTGGAATGTGAACCGTTCCGTCGAACGGAGCTCGCACCTGCTGCGCCACCTCTCCGGTAAAGACCCCACCCGTGTGGAAAGTCCGCATCGTCAGCTGGGTTCCCGGCTCGCCAATAGACTGGGCCGCGATAATGCCGACTGCTTCACCTAAGTCCACGACTGAGGCATGGGCCAGACTCCAGCCGTAGCACCGCTGGCATACGGATCGGCTTGCCTGACATGTCAGGGGCGATCGCGCCATAACGTGGCTAACGCCTGAATCCGCAATAATGCCAGCGAGTGAATCAGAAATATCTTGATTTCGAGCAGCAACAACCTCTTTGGTCTTGGGGTGAATGACATCCTCTGCCAAAACTCGTCCCAACAGCCTATCCTGCAGAGGAATCAGCACCTTCTCGCCGTCTGTCATGCTGCGCACGGGAATGCCGCGCTCAGTATTGCAGTCTAGGTCGCGGATGATGACATCTTGGGATACATCTACCAAGCGCCGGGTCAAATAACCTGAGTCCGCTGTCCGCAACGCCGTATCGACTAGGCCTTTACGAGCACCGTAAGACGAAATAATGTACTCCGTTACCGTCAACCCCTCACGGAAATTTGTCTTAATGGGGAGGTCAATAATTTGTCCCTGAGGATCCGCCATCAGGCCCCGCATTCCGACGAGCTGGCGCACCTGAGAAATGTTTCCCCTCGCACCTGAAAACGCCATCATGTAGACGGAATTTAGAGGATTAGTGGCTTTGAAGTTGCGAACTACCTCATCTTTCAGCTCTTCGCTCGTTCCGTTCCAGGTATCGATTACTTTTTGGAATCGCTCCACCTCTGTGATTTCGCCCCGGGTGTAGCGGGTTTCGGTGCTGCGAATTTCCTCTTCTGCCGCTTCCAAAAGCTGACGTTTGATGGGGGGCACCTGCAAATCGTCTACGCTGATGGAAACGCCCGCCCGGGTGGCATAGTGAAACCCCATATCTTTTAGCTCGTCTGCCATCTGGGCCGTACGCGCTGTTCCATAGTGGGTGAAGGCCCAAGCCACTAGCTTGCGCAGCTGCTTCTTGTCCGTTACACGGTTGCGGAAAACAAATGGACGCTCTGATTTTGGGTTATCGTTGCGGTCTACCATGGGATACCTTTGTCCATCAAACTACATCTTCGTCAGGCGTGCCGTTAATCTTTTCAGCGCTATGGCACCAAGCGCGATCGTCTCAAAGCGACGTATTTTGTTGGGTATACGCCGCTAGCTCACAGCCTTCTATCAGCCGACTTTTTTCTTTAGATCATGTGATCATGTCTGGAGAGCATCAAGAATCGTTTTGTTGTAAATGACGCGCCCCGGCGTTGTTCGGACGTACTGCGAAATCAGATTGCCGTCGGCATCTTCTCTCACCCGCCGCCACTTGTACATTCGGGTCGTACTGCCGTCATCAAAGGTCTTCTCTTCTACCGGTTTCGTGTCATCGTCCTCGGTTTCAACAGCACCATCAAACCGCACCCAAACGTAAGCATGCAGGTCAAGACTGCCTTGAGAGTAGGCCACAATCGCATCGTCTAGGTTGGCAAAGTATCGCCCTTCCCCTTTCTTCGCATCTGGGTTTTCCACCGTAAGGTAGTAGCACCCTAGCACCATGTCCTGACTTGGGGTGATGATAGGTCGCCCCGTTGCAGGGGACAAAACGTTGTTCGAGGCCAGCATCAGGAGGCGAGCTTCGGACTGGGCTTCGAGGGAAAGCGGTACATGTACCGCCATTTGGTCACCGTCAAAGTCTGCGTTGAATGCTGGGCAAACCAACGGATGAATTTGAATGGCGCGTCCCTCTACCAGAATTGGCTCGAAGGCTTGGATGCCGAGGCGGTGGAGCGTGGGGGCTCGGTTTAGCATCACGGGATGACCGTCAATGACCTCTTCTAAGACATCCCAAATGCTAGGGTCGCTGCGCTGTATGAGCTTCTTCGCCGCCTTGATATTGTTGACCAAGCCCTGACGAATGAGTCTATGGATAACGAAGGGCTGGAATAGCTCAATGGCCATCTCCCTTGGCAGACCGCACTGATGAATCTTTAGCTTTGGGCCAACAACAATAACAGAGCGCCCGGAGTAGTCGACGCGTTTACCCAGCAGGTTTTGACGAAAGCGCCCTTGTTTTCCTTCAATGATGTCGGAGAGCGACTTGAGCGGACGATTGTTAGCGCCGACAACCGTCCGTCCACGCCGACCATTATCAATGAGTGCATCGACGGCTTCTTGAAGCATCCGCTTCTCGTTGCGGACGATAATTTCGGGGGCAAGAATCTCCTGCAGTCGGGCCAATCTGTTGTTGCGGTTAATGACCCGGCGGTACAGGTCGTTCAGGTCAGAGGTGGCAAATCGCCCACCATCGAGCTGGACCATGGGGCGCAAATCTGGAGGGATGACGGGGATATAAGACAGCACCATCCAGTCAGGGCTAGATTGGGTCGCAATAAAATTATCAATAACCCGCAGTCGTTTGATCAGCTTGGCGCGCTTTTGCCCTTTAGCATTGGCAATATCCTCGCGAAGCTTCTCGGCTTCTCCTTCTAGGTCTAAATCTTGCAGCAATCGCTGCAGCGCTTCTGCTCCAATACCGACTTCAACGCCGGAAATCTGCGATTCGTCGCTGTACAGCTGGTCCTCGATTTCGATCCATTGATCTTCAGTAAGCAGCTGTTTGTAGCTTAGGTTGTCGGCATTACCGGCATCTAGAACGACGTAGGCGTTGAAATATACAATCTGCTCGACATCCCGTAACGGCATATCCAGCAGGATTGACATGTAGCTGGGAATGCCCTTGAGGTACCAGACATGGGTAACCGGCGCGGCCAGCTTGATGTATCCCATTCGATGGCGACGCACCCGAGATTCAGTTACCTCGACGCCACAGCGCTCACAGACAATGCCGCGGTGGCGCACGCGCTTGTACTTACCACAGTGACACTCCCAGTCTTTGGCTGGGCCAAATATCCGCTCGCAAAACAAGCCGTCCATCTCTGGCTTGAGCGTACGGTAGTTGATGGTTTCTGGCTTGGTAACTTCACCGACGATCAACCCATTGGGAAGCGCTCGCTCTCCCCAATGTCTGATCCGTTCTGGTGAGGCTAAGCCAACTTTGACATAGTCGAATCGCTGTTCCAGTTTTGGCATTACTGTATCCTTAAGGGCAAAGGTGTCGGGCTATCTAAATTAGTCAGATTGCTGTAGGTCGCGTCTCCGCCGCCAACTGTTGCGGCAATTGGCAGCGGAGACGGTGATTGCGTACAGGGCAGCGGGCATAGCTTTTTGCTATTCCTCGACGTCGATTTCTTCTCGGCTGATGGATTCGTAGGTGGGGCGAGATGGTGTTCGTCTAGTGCCGATATCTGCCATCAAGTCAACTTCACTGTCCTGTGAGCTACCATCTTCTGCGGTATCGAGCTTATGGGCGACGATATCCAAACAGAGGGACTGCAGCTCTCGCATCAGCACCTTGAACGATTCAGGAGTGCCGGGGCGAGGAATTTGCTTGCCCTTGACGATCGCGTTGAGCGCCTCGTTTCGCCCTTGCATATCGTCTGACTTGACCGTAAGCAGTTCTTGGAGAGTGTAGGCTGCGCCGAAAGCCTCCAAAGCCCACACCTCCATTTCGCCGAAGCGCTGTCCACCTTGTTGCGCTTTGCCGCCCAACGGCTGCTGCGTTACGAGAGAGTATGGCCCTGTAGATCGCGCGTGGATCTTATCGTCTACGAGATGGACTAGCTTGAGCATATATGCCTTGCCCACAGTGACAGCCCGATCAAAAGGCTCGCCGGTACGTCCGTCATAGACCTGAATTTTGCCGGGATTATCGGGGTTGAAGATCCAGGGCGCGTCCTGCTCTTCACTGGCCTCTTGCATCTTGGCATGGGTCGATAGGCGAGACGCTTCTTCGCCGTACATCTCATCGAATGGGGTGACTTTGAACCGCACGTTCAAATTCTCGGCAGCCCAGCCCAGTAGACATTCAAACACCTGGCCCACATTCATCCGAGAGGGAACGCCCAGGGGATTGAGTACGATGTCTATTGGCGTGCCATCAGGCAGGTAGGGCATATCTTCCACTGGCAAAATGCGGGAAATGATTCCCTTATTGCCGTGGCGGCCAGCCATTTTGTCCCCAACTTGGATCTTTCGCTTTTGAGCAACGTAAACCCGGACCACCATATTGGCCCCCGGAGGCAGCTCATCCCCTTGCTCACGGGTGAAGACTCGAACGTCAACCACGCGGCCTTTTTCGCCATTGGGCACACGCAAGGAGTTGTCCCTGACATCCCGAGCTTTTTCACCGAAGATAGCCCTCAGCAGCTTCTCCTCTGGTGGCTGGTCAGATTCCCCTTTTGGCGTCACCTTACCAACCAGGATATTGCCCGCCTCAACCCAGGCTCCAATGCGAATGATGCCGGTTTCGTCTAGCTGACGCAGGGCATCTTCACCAACGTTGGGAATTTCCCGAGTAATTTCTTCGGGGCCTAGCTTGGTTTGGCGCGCCTCAATTTCGTACTTCTCAATGTGAATCGAGGTGTAGATATCATCAAAGACCAACCGCTCACTGATGAGAATAGCATCCTCGTAGTTGTAGCCCTCCCAAGGCATGTAAGTGATCAGAACGTTCTGACCCAGGGCGACTTCGCCGCCTTCTGCAGCTGAACCATCGGCAAGGACTTGTCCTGCCTGAACGCGATCGCCTACAAACACGATGGGGCGCTGATTTAGACAGGTGTCCTGGTTCGAGCGCTGGTATTTTTGCAGTTCGTAATCGGTCTCCCGGCCACTGTCTTGGCGAATGCGCACTCGGTTGGCGTCAACATAAGTGATTTCTCCCGCCGTGCGGCTGACGACAACCATGCCAGAGTCACGAGCCGCTTGGGCCTCTAGACCGGTGCCTACCAGTGGACGCTCAGGTCGTAGAAGCGGAACCGCCTGACGCTGCATGTTAGAGCCCATCAGCGCCCGGTTAGCGTCGTCATGCTCTAGAAACGGAATCAGAGATGTCGCAACGGAAATAATTTGAACAGGAGAGACCGCAACATAGTCTAGCTCGGTTGGAGATGTTGTCGTGAAGTCCTGACGGTAGCGGACTGGAATAGTATCACCGATGATAGTCCCATCGTCCTCTGTGGCCACGTCCCCTGGCGCAACTCGGAAGTCATCTTCCTCGTCTGCCGTCATATATAGGGGGGCTTGGTCTTTGAGGACACGCCCATCCTCAACGCGGTAATAGGGCGTCTCAATGAACCCATAGTCGTTAACTCGGGCGTGGGTAGCTAAAGAGCCAATCAACCCCGCGTTTGGACCTTCAGGCGTCTCGATAGGACAAATCCGGCCGTAATGGGAGGGATGAATATCGCGCACTGCAAATCCGGCGCGCTCTCGCGTCAGGCCACCTGGGCCAAGGGCGCTAAGACGACGCTTGTGGGTCAGCTCAGCCAAGGGGTTTGTCTGGTCCATAAACTGGGACAGCTGCGAAGACCCAAAGAACTCTTTGATGGCGGCCACCAATGGTTTAGGGTTCACCAAAGACGCTGGCGTCAGCGAATCAGAATCGGATACTGTCATCCGCTCACGAATGATCCGCTCAAGCCGGTTGAGACCGACTCGAACCTGATTTTGCAGCAGTTCACCGACGGAGCGCACGCGGCGGTTGCCCAAGTGGTCGATATCATCGACAACGCCAATATCGAACTCTAGGTTGATGAGATAGTCGATAGAGGCAAGAATGTCCTGAGGCGTCAAAACCCTGACGGTATCCGGCACGTTGAGCCGCAGCTTGCGGTTGAGTTTGTAGCGACCAACTTTGCCTAGGTCGTAGCGCTTAGGATCGAAAAAGCGCGATTCAAGCAGCTGCTGACCGCCGGATACGGTGGGAGGCTCACCTGGTCTGAGCTTTCTGTAAAGCTCCATCAGCGCTTCATCTTCGCTGAACTGCCCTTCTTTTTCAATCGTCTTCTGAAAATATTCAGGATGGCGCAGAGCATCGAAAATTTCGCTATCGCTCAGGCCGATTGCTTTGAGCAGCACTTGAGCCGACAGCTTGCGGGTCTTATCGATGCGGACCCACACTAACCCGTTTTTGTCTGTCTCGAACTTCAGCCAGGCGCCGCGATTGGGAATCAAGCTAGCGTTGTAGGTCCGTCGGCCGTTTTTGTCCGTTTCTGACTTGTAATATACTCCGGGGCTGCGGACAATCTGATTGACAATGACCCGTTCTGCACCGTTGATGATAAAGGTACCGCGATCTGTCATCAAGGGTAGATCGCCGACAAACACCTCTTGCTCTTTGATCTCTCCCGTTTCCTTGTTGATCAGGCGGGTGGGGACATACATTTGAACTGAGTATGTACTGTCTCGACGCTTCGCTTCGTCCACATCGTACTTGGGTCGCTTTAGCCTGTAGCTCTTACCCAAAAAGTGCAGTTCTTGCTTTCCGGTGTAGTCTGTGATGGGAGAAAAGCTGTTTAGCTCTTCAATCAGACCTTCGTGGAGAAACCAGCGGAAGCTAGCCCGCTGAATTTCGACCAAGTCTGGTAGCAAAAAAGCGGGTGTTGTTTGGGCTAGGTTACTCATGCGTCTCCTCTTCAGTGGGCTCGCAGTCCAGGCAAGTCCCAGACTATAGTGTTTTTCTTCGAAAATGTCAAACCACTCAGCGCCTAGTTGGAAAGGGCTGAGCGGGGCCGATTATGAGCGAATTTGATGGCCAGGTGAACTGTAGTCCACTCGTATTGATCTATCGTTGTGGCGCTGGTGGGCCGTTGCGCTCGTCATGTTGGCTTTTCCATGCCCAGTACTTAGCATCACTGCGGTTGTCTCAAGAGATTCGCTGATCAACTGATCTCCTATAACTGCGACGGCATTGGCTCAAAGATGGTTTTGAAGTACTTGCCTGCAGCGCTGAAATCTGCTCAGCCGTGGCTTATTTCTGTTTACATTCATCCGCGAACTGTTGGTCCACCACCTCAATCTATCAGCCAAATTAAACTTGATGCTTGCTCATCAGGTACACCATTCCAATGATTTTAGCAATAGATGAGCTACTTTTGCTAGATGTTTTAGAAGAAATGGCGGTTGATATTCTGGCCTAGCTTCGCTTTACAGCTTTTTGAAGCCGAACAACCGTTGGGCATTGGCAGCAGTTTGGTTAGCGATAGTTTCTGTTGATGTGCTTCGCAGTTCTGCAACGCGATCAGCCACATGGCGCACAAAAGCAGGCTGGTTACGCTTGCCTCGCTTGGGTACAGGTGCCAAGAAGGGACAGTCGGTCTCTATCAGTAGGCGATCGCTAGGGACAGATCTAACGGACTCATGCACTTGAACGGCACTTTTAAATGTAGCAATACCGCTAAAGCTGATATAGAACCCTAATTCCAAGAACCAGTCTGTTTCCTCCGGAGTACCGCTCCAGCAGTGCATCACGCCGTTAACAGGGCCATGGCGGTCGAAAAACTGCTGAAAAATCTGCCGCATATCCTCCGCTGCATCTCGGCAGTGGACAATGATGGGTAGATTGCGATCGCGAGCAATCTGCAGCTGTGCCGTCAACGCTGTGACCTGCTGAGTTCGATTGGAGTCTTTGTAGAAGTCCAGACCCAGCTCACCGATAGCGACAACGCGAGGGTCAGAATCTGCACATTGCGCTATCTGTGTTGCCGTCGCATCTGTCCATTGAGCCACATCTAGAGGGTGCAGCCCAACGGATAGCGAAATCTCCGGGAACCGGTCTGCGATGGACTGGATGCGCGGAAATTCAGCTGGCTCAACGCAGGAATGAACGAGGTGAACGACCCCTGCGTCACGCCACTGTTGAGCGACCTGATCTAAGTCGGCTTCGAAAGTGTCAAAGTTTAGATGAACGTGGGTGTCGACGAGTGGCATATTAAGTCATTTTACCAATGGGGAACTGTATTATCAGTCCCTTAGGAAGCGTCTACATCAGCTACCGCACTGGGGACAGCCGCCTGTTCTCCATCTAGGGTCTTAAACGCTTTAGCAAGCTGCGCTTTTTTGCGCGATCCGTTATTCGTGTGGATCACTCCTTTCTTAACCGCCTTGTCAATTTTGCTATACGCCATTGACATCGACGCTTGCACTTCTTGCTTTGCTTCTGGGCTAGGCTCAGCCTTGTAGGCTTCAACTGCGGTAAAGTAGCGCTTCACCAGCGTTCGCATCGCAGACCGATACGATTTATTGCGAAGACGATTCCGCTCCGTTATTTGAACGCGCTTGATAGCAGATTTAATATTTGGCACAGACGAATCCCTCGAGTCCCTTTAAGAAGTCACCGATCTGCTATTATAAGCAGCGATCGTAAATAATGCAAAAATGAATTTAAAGAAAATTAATGCTGGAGTAAGTGCCTTGATGTAGGGCGTGAGCGCTTCACGGAAATCCGAGGTAATGTAGGGAAGAGAGCGTCACGTGAAAAGGGCAACAACCTCCAGGATATTCGATCGAAGTAAGTCCCTGTTGGGTGGACTGACGTTGACTTGCGAAATGTGGCTCATAGACCAATGTTTTGAGAGTGCTGTGCCAGATTGCCGGAGTTGCACTGCCCGGCATTGATTGGGAGTCTTCGTTAATGATGAAGTGGATGTGGCAATGCTACGAATAGTTACTCAGCTAGCCGAGGCACAAACCGAGTTGCAGCGAATCTGCAATCGCACCCACAGCGAGCAAATTGCCCAGAAGGAAGCTACTGTTCGGGTCGTGTTAGATGATGTCAAGCGTCAGGGTGACACAGCATTACTGCACTACACGCAAAAATTCGACCGACAGAGCCTTCGGGCCGACGATCTCCAGGTCACTGATGCCGAGCTTGATTCAGCATATCAGCATGTGTCGCAGGGCTTACTGAGTGCAATCCGAACCGCCTGCCGCAATGTTGAGGCATTTCACCGCCAGCGCTTACCCAAGAGCTGGGTGGACTTCGGCGATCGCGATATTGTTTTAGGTAAACGATACACTCCAATCGACTGTGCCGGACTGTATGTGCCTGGTGGAAGGGCCTGCTATCCCAGTACCGTTGTCATGAATGCGGTTCCAGCGAAGGTGGCGAAGGTGGGGCGCGTCGTGATGGTGACGCCTCCAGGGCCTGACGGCGCGATCACCCCGGCGGTGCTCGTGGCAGCGCAAGAGGCCGGTGTGCACGAGATTTATCGCGTGGGCGGGGCACAGGCCATCGCTGCTCTAGCCTATGGGACGGAAACGGTGCCCAAAGTCGATGTGATCACTGGCCCAGGCAATATTTACGTGACTTTGGCCAAGAAGATTGTTTATGGAACGGTTGGCATCGATTCGCTGGCCGGTCCCTCTGAGGTGCTGGTGATTGCAGACTCCAATGCTCAGCCTCAACATGTCGCAGCGGATTTACTGGCTCAAGCGGAACATGATCCAATGGCTGCCGCTATTCTACTCACGCCGGATTCCGCTTTGGCCCGCCAGGTGGTGGGTGAAGTTCAGGCTCAATTGGTCCACCATCCGCGTCGCACCGATACGGAGAAGGCGATCGCGAACTACGGTCTAGTCGTCATCGTTGATTCTCTAGATACTGCAGCTCAGCTCTCAAATCAGTTCGCGCCAGAGCACCTTCAGCTCGAGGTGAGTGAGCCCTGGGAACTGCTGCGCCAAATCCGTCATGCGGGCGCTATTTTCCTAGGCTACTCTACCCCAGAGGCTGTGGGAGACTATCTCGCTGGCCCCAATCACACCCTGCCGACGTCAGGAGCGGCCCGCTACGCTTCAGCTTTAGGAGTGGAGACCTTCATGAAGCACTCCAGCTTAATTCAATATTCTCCAGCAGCCCTCAGCGCCTGCGCTGATGATATTGATCAGCTTGCCACGGCGGAGGGGTTACCGTCCCACAACAACTCCGTTCGTCTGCGGGTTGGCAAAGAGCCCTCTTCTGATGATCTCGACTAGGCCAATGCCCCTAACCTGAGACGCCTCTAGCTTGAGACGCCCCTAGCCTGAAAATTCTATTCCACAAAGGGTGGCTACAGGCTAGGAGCGCCGCTATCTCGCCAATCGCAGCTATATTTGCTGGATTAACGATCAGCCCCGGTGATGACGCGGCGCAGCTGCATCAGCGCTAGGGAATGGCCTACGCCTATGGGAAGCAGAGACACCCCTTCTAAACAAGACTGGACCCAGCCGTCGCCCCAATACCAGTCGTGGAACCCATCAATGCTTTGGCTGAGAATGAGCCTCAGGTGGTTATCGTCTAGCTGCGCCACGTAGTGCTCTACCGAGATTGGACCAAGCTGGGTGGTGAAGACGGTGCCGACCTCCAGTCGAGTTGGCATTGGCGCAACAAGCTGCTGAGGCCATAGCCATTGCTGTAGGCTCTCTGGCTGGATGAGGTTATCTCGAATGGCCGCTTCAGGTGCATCAAGCTCAATGCGGAGACGACTTTGCTGGAATTCACCGAACATGGGCGACTGGTTAGATATGGAATAAATCGTGCTGGCCCCTTGAGTGTAGCTTGGGAGAGGCGATCGCGGTTCCATTCTGCGGAATGATGCCGCAGCCCCACGGGACGATGACGCCATGGCATGATGGGAACGGAGCGCTATGGTGTACAGACCGGGAATGATTATGGCTGACACAGAGCCAGCACAGGACGCAACTCAATCTACGGGACTAGCCGATTCGAGCGGGTTTATTCCCCTAGCTATTGCGGTGCTCACCATTTCCGATTCCCGCACCGCTGAAACGGACAGATCCGGTACGTATCTCGCCATGCAGCTACAGTCGGTAGGGCACCGCCTGGCTGAACAGCAGATTGTGCCTGACGATATCTATCGCATCCGGGCCATAATCTCGCGATGGATAGCAGATGCTGCTGTCCAGGTGATTTTGACTACGGGGGGAACGGGACTGACGGGACGAGACGGAACGCCAGAGGCGATCGCTCCTCTGCTAGATAAAACAATCCCTGGCTTCGGAGAATTATTTCGCCAGCTGTCCTACGACGAAATCGGCATCTCAACGGTCCAATCTAGGGCCTTGGCTGGGGTCGCCAACGGAACCTATATTTTTTGCCTACCTGGGTCATCTGGCGCTTGCCGCACTGGATGGGAGAAAATTTTGCAGATTCAGCTGGACGCTCGTCATCGCCCCTGCAATTTTGCAGATTTGCTGGGACGGCTGCGGGAGTAGTGGCTTCGGCTGTCGCACGAATGCGCTAGAAATGAGCCGCAGTGGTGAGGATGGGGACTGGTGAGAGTGAGTAATGGTGTAATGCGATGGCCGACTCAATATAGCAATAGCGCTATGGATAACTCTACTGTGCGCCAGACCCTGGGTGCTGCCGTCTGCGCAATGGGGACAGCAGCGATCGCCTTGATATATTCCTGCGCGGCGACGGCTAGCGTCACGGGCGGTGATACTGCTCTGACTGCACCCCACGGCCCACCCCATAGTTCACTGGTGTCAGGTGAGGACGGGTGGGCGCAGGTGCCGCTGGCATCTCGCTTTAGAGACATCCAGCCCAGCGACTGGGCCTATCAGGCGCTACAAGATTTGCGCGATCGCTATGGTCTCTTCCCTGACCCATCTGGCGGCATATCTGGCGGCATATCTGGCGGCACATTTGCTGGAGATCGTCCGCTGACGCGCTATGGATTTGCGGCAGCGCTAGCCGAGGTGTTCA
>JGI12210J13797_10934570_pt1 | contig 22502 bp, 17 predicted proteins | sample ElkSlonscriptome_3_FD_13797 | JGI IMG/M metagenome (IMG submission 13797)
AGTATTTCTAAAACTCAACTCTCGTTTCGACTCAATGATATTGTTGATCGCTTGAACAACTTGTTCGCTCTCAGGACAACATAGATGAATAAAGATATTTTCAAACTCATCTAAAACCTTTTTAGGTTCCCACTGATGAATAGATTTGAGAAAAAACTGGTAGATGACCTCCTGATCTAGTTCCGGATCGGGTATGGTGGCATAACCCTCGGAATAGGATTCCGCCTGATAGTCGTTATATGTACATCCGTTTGTCATGCTGTTTTGTTGTCTGACGAAACAACCCTCTCACAATAAAAACAAACATTAAGCACCCAATCCCAACCTCTTTTTAAAAAAATTTAGAGACAACACCCCCAAAATCTCATCAAGACCTCAGTCTAGACAAGAAGTTTGAAGATTTAACGAAACCTAGTCTCAGTGTACAAAAGCTCGTCCTCTGCATTAAGATTTTGCTTAGAGTCCGAACCCAAGTCAACTGAAAATTACAACTTCATAGACCATTATACCTATGAGACTGACACTTCGGATAATATTCTTTTTTCATCGCTTAGGAGTTCAGACCCCAAAAGACCGTGACTTATAACCTGTGACTTGTGATCCTCATTAAAAAAGGGGGAGTAACTTCCTACCCGATATTAACCTTTACCCTTATACTATTAACTAACTTATTCTCTATGCTCTATCTTCGGTATATACTCAGTTGAGTCTGTCTACTGTCGGCATTAGATTTTTAGCTAATCTGGGTCAACTCAGTTTTGATCGTTGAACTCCAATCAAAAATTGGTAGAAGTAAGCACATCCTTTTGCTGGCTATCAGTGCAAAAATTGATTACAGTTCTTTAATCACAGTTTGATAATTTAACCACCGACCGACTGAAGCGCGTAAACTGAAGAATATCCAAGCTCATCTGTATAACGTAGAGACATCAACTCATTCTCCCAAAAGTTGCTGTCCATTGTATTAACGATGATTTTAAAGTACAGGTCTTTTTGGTAAAGGTCTATGAAATCTGCATCTCCAGGCAATCCCAAAGAGCAAACCGTCTTCAAAACAGTAGACGTTACTGTTGATCACGATCGCCAAAACAGTGATTCTTCATCTCAAGACGTGACCTCCTCTGTCTCCCCAGACAATATACACCCAGGTCAATCTACAGGGAATGGAGGAAGTAGTGCTGCGATTGTGCGATCAAGCAATAGTGGTAGCTTTTCCTCATTTTTGGCCCCCTTGAAAAAGGACAACTTTGTTCAAGTCGTCAAAGAGGTTGAACAAAAGCTCAAAACCGTTAATGAAACCCTCTCGATTCTCGACAACTTGCTCGACGCCCAAGGGTTTGAGGCAATCCTCAACGAAATGCTCTGTTCGATCACGCTCAAAACTGGTGAATTACTCAGCGCCGATCGGACAACCATTTGGTTAGTCGATGATGACAAACAAGAACTTTGGTCAATTGTTGCCAAAGGAGAAGACGGAAGACCCCTAGAATTAAGAATTCCCAGTAATGCTGGAATTGCTGGAGAAGCAGCCACCTCCAAAAAAGTCGTCAGTATTCCTTACGACTTCTACGACGATCCTCGTTCCCAAGCCGCCAAGGAATCAGATCGCAAATATGGGTATCGTACCTACACCATGATGGCAATGCCGCTGCTCAACGAAGAAGAAGAATTAGTGGCGGTTGTCCAACTTCTCAATAAACTCAAACCCGAAAGCGATCTCGAAGCCCCCCTAGAAGAAAAAATAGATAAGCGCGGGTTTACAGAAGACGATGAGCAACTGTTTACCGAGTTTGTCCCTTCCATTCGCCTGATTCTTGAGTCCTCCAAATCCTTCTACGCCGCCACTCAAAAACAACGAGCCGCCAAAGCCTTGATGAATGCGGTGAACTCCCTGAGTAAATGTAGCCTGGATCTCGAAGAAACGCTTAAAAACGTCATGGATCAGGCCAAAGAACTAATGAACGCCGATCGCAGCACCCTTTGGCTTCTCGATGCAGAAAAAGGCGAACTCTGGACAAAAATTCCGATTGAGGGCAAACTCACCGAAATCCGCATCCCTGCTCATGCTGGATTTGCCGGAATCGTCGCTGACACGGGGGAACCTCTGCTAATTTCCTTTGATGTTTACGAAGATCCCCGTTCCGTTAAATCTCAAGAAACAGACCAAAAAACTGGATATCGCACCTGTAGCCTGTTGTGTATGCCCGTGTTCAATTCCGATGACCAATTAATCGGAGTCACACAACTGATTAACAAGAAAAAACAAGGCGGCTATCCCCCCTACGACCCCGAAACTTGGCCTGAACCTCCTGAACAATGGAAAGCCAGTTTTAACCGCAACGATTTAGAATTCATGCGGGCCTTTAATATTCAAGCCGGAATTGCCCTACAAAATGCCAAACTGTTTGAAACCGTGCGTCAGCAAGAACAAATGCAGCGCGATATTCTTCGCAGTTTGAGCAACGGCGTCATTTCAACTGACAGAAACGGGAAAATTATTGCCACCAATGAATGCGCTCAAGAATTACTCGGGTTAAGTGATGCCGATGTCACCGCCGGACAGTATGTTCCCGATCTGATTCATCTCAAAGAAGGCGACTTTACCAAATGGTTTGAAACCGCCCTACATCCAAAAGACACCAAAGATCGACAACAATATTATCCCGATCAAACCCTATTATCGGGTGCAGCAGAAGAACCCCAAAGTATTAACCTCTCCATTAACTCCATGTCCGATGTCAGCGATCCCAAAAAAGTCAGTGGGGTTCTCGTGGTGATGGAAGATATTAGCGGTGAAAAAGAGGTCAAAAATCTCATTTATCGCTACATGACTCCAGAAGTCGCCGAACAATTACTCGCCAGTGGGGATATCGGGTTAGGCGGTAAACGCAAAGATGTTACGGTTCTCTTTAGTGATATTAGAAGCTATACAACCCTGACGGAAAAGCTACAAGCCGAAGAAGTCGTTACCATGCTCAACGAATATTTTGAGGAAATGGTAGACACCGTACTCAACTACAAAGGCACTCTCGATAAATATATCGGCGATGCGTTAATGGCGGTATTTGGTTCTCCAGCCCCGCTCGAGGATCATCCCTGGATGGCAATGCAAGCAGCCCTTGAAATGCGCTATCGTTTGGAAGGATTTAATCAGATCCGAGTTGATCACGGGTTATTACCCATTAGTATTGGTATGGGATTACATTCCGATGAAGTCATCAGTGGGAATATTGGTTCTAGTAAACGGATGGAATTAACTTCTATTGGAGATGGGGTGAATTTGGCCTCTCGTTTAGAAGGAACCAGTAAACAATACGGAACCGATATTATTATTAGCGACAATACTTATCATCGCTACGCAGAACGGTTAATTGTCCGTGAACTTGACTACATCACCGTCAAAGGGAAAAGTAAACCCGTTAAAATTTATGAGTTAGTTGGAATTCGGGAAGGAAAACTTGCGCGTCCCCTCTCAGAAGATCAACAAAACATCATCGACCATTATCACAAAGGACGAGAGTATTATCTCAAAACCGCCCGAGAAAAACTCAGCGAACAACATCTGATCGAGTTGTTACATCAGTTAGAAGAACTGTCTGAAGCCCAAATCAAAAAGTTGTCTTACAATGACAAAGAATTGATCGAAGAAATGCTGTTGGAGTGGTCACTAACCACCTTAGTTGACATTCTTGGAGAAAATACAGTAGATCGCCTAGAACTCGAAGCATTGAAGGCAAGTCCGCTGGAACAAGCACTCGTCAATGTTCGAGACAAAGCCAAAGCAATTACCCCTCGCGATACCAAAAAATTACTCATCGCTAAACTCAAACAGTTTAGTGCAGATCCCAAAAATCAGCAGATGTTAGAGGATGAAGCCAAAGAAATGTCACTCCCTCAGTTAAGAAAGCTGATTGATCTGGCGAAAAAAGAATTTGCGACTCAAGCTAAAGAAGCCTTTAGAAAAGCCAAACGAGAATTTTTGGAAGTCTTAAACATTGATCCTAAAAATAAAGCGGCTAAACTTCATGTTGATCGTTGTATTTTGTATGAAACCACAAAACCGCCGAGCGAAAACTGGGATGGTGTTTGGAAGTTGACCGAAAAATAGAAAACCGCTAGACAACAGTCTCCCCCAGGAGTTCAGTCGCGATCGCCAATCATTACTGTGAAAACATCTGAAACAATGTTAATTTTAGATTCAATTTTGGTCGCATTAAGAGTGTAACTGAATAAAATTGGTATAGAATTAATAAATTCTAGAGGATTTTCACAGATGAAATCCAGGCGATAGACCTCAAAATTTGAGATACAGTGTGCTTAAGATATGACTAAACTAAGTTCCCATTTTTCCGATGTTGAATGGCTGGAGAAGGTTCACAATCTGTTGATCGAAATCGCTCGGGCATCACTAGCTGACTTACCTCGACTCCCCGAAAGAGTCTCCACAGAAGCCCTTCCCCTCGCCCAAAATGCACAAGTCCTTCAACAAAACACCAGCCAATTCAACCCTGACCTGAATTGGCAGCAACAAAGTCAGTGGCTAGAAGAGGTTCGGCAACTGTTACTCGAACTGTCTCGCATTGCCTTATCTGAGCGTCCTAAACTTCCCGATAACATCGCTCAAAGGGCCTTAATGCTGGCAGAAACCGCTCAGGATTTACGGGAAAATTTGCCAGAGAACGGTGAAGTTGAGTGGGAAAATGAAGCAACTCCCCTCAGCCATGAGTCCAAAAAAGATGAAGACTCGACTTCTACCGAACAGCTTATTGAGCAACTTCAAAACCGTTTGCAAGCAGAACTTGCCCGCAGCAGTAACCCGAAGCTTCCTCAATGGCAACAAGTCTTAACTCTGCTTGATGTCGTCAAAGAAATCTACAGCCAAATCCATCAATCCTCCCATTAAGACTCAGACGACAGATGTCCATTGAACCCCCCCCAAATTAGAGGAGAATTCTCTCCAAAAGTTAACATTTGATGATGTTTCGATTAACTCTCAAACCCGGTCAACTTCTCTATGCAATGCCGATAATCAGCTCAATTTCTGAAACTTGATCGTTCTCATCAAGGTCAAGAGAACCCGAAAATCTGTCTTCGGGATGATAGATAAAACCCGGTAATTTCGTGCTATACTTAATCAGTAAAAGCTCGCCGAATATACGCTCCAAAGCTTGAAAGAATTTTGTATGGAATCTGATAGTCACCCTCCTAGTGCCTCTAGTCATGCTAGCGACTGGTTTGCAAATTTTGTGGGAACAGTCATTGCCCTAATGACGCTAACGCTACCTCTACTCACGATTGCCCACTATTCCCCCAGTCAAGGTGCAACTTGGCAATCTCCTCCCTATCCGATCCAAGGTTTAACCAACAATCAACCCTAAAAATCCCAAATCGCTCTCTGTCGGCTCAGAATTTTGAGACGGAAGGTGTTTTTTCCCTCCAAACCCCAGGGCTGTTTCATTATAAGTCATCGCCTGCGATGACTCGCTTCCCGAGTTAAAAATTGCCGGGGGTATGGGGTTCCGGGAGTGATGGGTGAAGTGCGCTTCTGATTAAAAATAGTTTTTTCGCGCATAGAAATTCTCCCCCAACACCGATAGCCACTCCCCTCAACGCGGGTTCCCCGCGCACGGGGGTGGACTCACCACCTCCGGTACTCCCCATCTCCGGTACTCCTCACCTCCGGTACTCCCCATCTCCCCATCTCCGGTACTCCCCATCTCCCCACCTCCCCACCTCCGGTACTCCGGTCCAATCAAATTTTAGGGGGAAAATGAAACGGCCCAGCCTCTAAACCAGGCTTCTGATCAACTCCTATTGTCCTGTGGGGAGATCCCGCAGCTCAATTCCTGAGTTTAGGGTTGGCTCGATCACACGATCGCTCCTAGAATGCTAAATGGGAGATCATCCATTCCAATCTGTTGATGACTCGACAGCCTGATTCAGGAAGACTTCCCCTAAAAAATAGCTTGGAGAACGATCAGTGGACTTATCGCAGATTCCAGCCCAGCCAGAGCCGGGACTCATTAACGTACTCATTGAAATTCCTGCCGGAAGCAAAAATAAGTACGAGTACGACAAAGACTTACAAGCCTTCGCCCTTGATCGGGTGCTTTACGCCTCCGTACAATATCCTTATGATTACGGATTTGTTCCCAATACTCTCGCCGATGACGGAGATCCCCTTGATGGGATGGTGCTGATGGATCAACCCACCTTCCCCGGATGTGTGATCACAGCCCGACCCATCGGTATGCTAGAAATGATAGATGGTGGCGATCGCGACGAAAAAATCCTTTGTGTTCCGGAAAAAGACCCTCGCTATAAGCAGGTGAAGTCACTCAAAGATGTTGCTCCTCATCGCTTAGATGAAATTGCTGAATTCTTCAGAACCTACAAAAACTTAGAAAAAAAAGTCACCGAGATTCTCGGGTGGAAAGATGTCGATCAGGTCAATCCTTTGATACAAGAGTGCATCGCTGCCGGGAACTCCAAAGGTCGAGACTCGGTTTAAGAAAATATTGATCGGTAAACCCCGAAGGTAAGACCATGTATCGCACGCTCCTATTAGCGAAAATTCACAACTGCACCATCACGACTGCTAATTTAGAATATGTCGGTAGTATTAGTATCGATCAAACTCTACTAGAAGCAGCCGATATTCTCGTCCATGAACAAGTGCAAGTCGTGAATCTCGCTAATGGGGAGCGCCTGATCACCTATGCGATCGCCGCGCCGGCAGGTTCCGGTGCTATCGAACTTAATGGTGCTGCTGCCCGCTTAGGAATGACAGGTGATCGGATCATTGTGATGTCTTACGGACAGTTGACTCCAGAAGAAATCAAAACCCACGTTCCTAAAATCGTTTTCGTAGACGAAAAAAACCGAATTCTTGAGGTTCGGGGCTAGAATAATATTGGTGCTTCGGTAATAAAATCTTCAACAACAATAAAAAACAGCGGTGCAACTGTTCCATAATTGATCAAGTACCCCTCATCAGTACAAGAGATGAGGCTTTCAAGTCTTAAATTTTTAGTCCTACGTTTAAGGTTGAATACCACAAAGATGTCGTCAGTTTCTGATCCACCTGCTCAGAGTCAACAGCCTTCCGAACAGGCTCAGATGGAAACCAACCCCTCACTAGACTTCTACGTGAAATTTTGGGGGGTAAGAGGAACGATTCCCACTCCAGGCCCCCAAACCGTTCGCTATGGAGGCAATACCTCTTGTGTCGAAATGCGCTTGGGGAAAAAACTCCTAATTTTTGATGCCGGAACAGGCTTACGAGTTCTGGGGACAAGCTTACTCAAAGAAATGCCTCTTGATGCCTGTATGTTCTTCTCTCATACCCACTGGGATCACATTCAGGGGTTTCCATTCTTCGTGCCTGCGTTTATCCCCATCAATCGCTTCCACATCTACGGTGCAATTACCCCAGATGGTAGCACCATTGAACAAAGATTAGCCGACCAGATGGTTCATCCCAACTTTCCGGTTCCTATGCACGTCATGCAATCGGATCTGAAATTTTATGATATTATTCCCGGCGAGATTGTATCACTTGAAGATATCAAAATTGAGACAGCTCCCTTGAATTACCCCAATGGAGCCATCGGATATCGGGTCACTTGGCAAGGACATACCGTGGTTTATTGTAGTGATACCGAACATTTTCCAGACCAATTCGATGAAAATGTCTTGTATTTGGCTCGGGGTGCTGATGTCCTAATCTATGATGCCACCTATACTAACGAGGAATACTACCATCCTCAATCTTCTAAAGTCGGCTGGGGACATTCAACCTGGCAAGTGGGAGTCGAAGTTGCCAAAAAAGCCGGAGTCAAAAAAATAGTCATGTATCAACATGATCCCTCTCACGATGATGACTTTCTCGATCAAGTTGAGGCCGATGTACAAGCCGTCTTTCCTGAAGGAGTTGTGGCGCGAGAAGGAATGCTTTTGCAAATCAACTAATTCAACCCCCCGATAGCAAAACGATCAAGCCTTTAGACTCTCGCCAACCTCAGTTGAGAGACAAGCCAGTGAATCAAAAGTTACCGATACGACGGCATATATCCGATTCTAAACGATACTTTTCCCGACTCAGGCAACGGAGTCTGCGGGTAGTTGTCTTGGGAATTGTTCTCTTTTCAGTATTGGGCCACTGGGTGGCTCAAAGTTCAATCCCCCGATCGCCTCAGAGTCAAGATACTCTTGCCCTCTCCTCCAATCAAATTGCCAGTGTAGATCGGGTTCCCCGACGCTTTGAACTCGGACAACAACTCTATCTTGAAAACTGTTCGGCTTGTCATATTGCCCTTCCACCCCCCGTCTTACCGTCGCAAACCTGGCGACAACTTCTCCAAGATACCCAACATTACGGACGCCAACTGCAACCCCTCGTCGATCCCCCTCGGATACTGATTTGGAACTACTTACAAACCTTCTCACGTCCCCTAGACCTCAAAGAAGAACAACTTCCCTTTCGAGTTGAACGCTCTCGTTTTTTTAAAGCCCTTCATCCGCGCGTTGAATTTTCTCAACCGATCTCGGTCAAGAATTGCCTCAATTGTCATCCATCAGCCTCCGAATATAACTTTCGGAAATTAACCTCAGAATGGACAGATTCTCCTTAAACCGATAGGTCAACACGGTTTTCAACGGCTCGAAACTTAAAAATAAATCATAAAAATCAGGCAGGTTATCGGCAAAATTTCAAGGTTCATCCCCGAAAAGATCCAGCTTTGAGGCATCAATTGCTACAATAAGCAATAAGTTCTCGTCGGTGTAAAGGTCCTGTTGTTGCCATGCTGAAAGCTCTGCTGGGCGATCCAAACGCTCGCAAACTCAAGAAATATCAACCGATCGTAACGGATATAAATGTTTTAGAAGAAGAAATTCACGCACTCTCCGATCAGGAATTGACCGCAAAAACGGGAGAGTTTAGAGAAATTCTAGCCAAAGCAAAATCGCGTGATGAGCGGGAGCAAATTTTAGATGAAATTCTACCCGAAGCCTTTGCAGTGACCCGAGAAGCTGCACTGCGAGTTTTAGGAATGCGCCATTTTGATGTGCAACTGTTGGGAGGGATGATCCTTCATAAAGGCGAAATTGCCGAAATGAAAACCGGAGAGGGAAAAACGCTCGTAGCAACCCTACCCGCCTATCTCAACGCACTATCGGGTCATGGCGTTCATATTATTACTGTTAACGATTATCTCGCTCGCCGCGATGCCGAATGGATGGGTCAAGTCCATCGCTTTCTGGGATTGAGCGTTGGATTAATTCAGCAGGGCATGAGTCCAGAGGAACGCCAGAGAAACTATGGCTGTGATATCACCTATGCAACCAATAGCGAGGTGGGCTTTGATTATCTCCGCGATAATATGTCAACCTCTATGGATGATGTTGTTCAGCGTCCCTTTAACTTTTGTATTATCGATGAAGTAGACTCGGTTCTCATTGATGAAGCCCGGACTCCTTTGATCATCTCGGGTCAAGTCGAACGTCCCAGCCAAAAATACATTCGTGCGGCTCAAGTGGCCAAAACACTCCAACCCGAAGAAGATTACGAGGTGGATGAAAAAGCCCGGAATGTACTTTTGGGTGATGAAGGGTTTGCCAAAGCAGAAGAACTACTTGGGGTCAGAGATTTATACGATCCCAACGACCCTTGGGCGCATTTTGTGTTTAACGCGGTCAAAGCCAAAGAGCTATTTACCAAAGATGTCAACTACATTGTCCGTGAGGATGAAGTGGTGATCGTCGATGAATTTACGGGACGGGTGATGCCGGGACGCCGTTGGAGTGATGGCTTACATCAAGCCATTGAAGCCAAAGAAAGCGTTGATATTCAGCCCGAAACCCAAACGCTAGCGACTATTACCTATCAAAACTTCTTCCTGCTTTATCCTAAACTTTCGGGGATGACGGGAACGGCGAAAACAGAAGAAGTTGAATTTGAGAAAATTTATAGCCTGCAAGTCACGATTGTACCGACAAACCGAACCACAGGTCGCGTAGATTTATCTGATGTGGTCTACAAAACTGAACTGGGGAAATGGAGTGCGATCGCTGAAGAATGCGCCAAAATGAATGAAGTTGGCCGTCCGGTGCTTGTGGGAACCACCAGTGTTGAAAAATCTGAGTTACTGTCTCGGTTGTTGGCCGAACGTCAGATTCCCTATAATCTGCTCAATGCTAAACCGGAAAACGTCGAACGGGAATCGGAAATTATTGCCCAAGCTGGACGCAAAGGGGCGGTAACGATTTCCACCAATATGGCCGGTCGCGGAACCGATATTATCTTAGGGGGAAATGCGGACTTCATGGCCCGACTGAAAATGCGGGAATATTTCATGCCTCGCATTGTTAAGCCCGAAGATGAACGAGAACTCGCGATGAAACGGGCTTTTTCGGGTGGAGGCGGCAGCGGAGGGGGTCAGGGCTTTGGGGGTGAGAAAAAGGGTAAATCTTGGAAAGTCTCCCCTCAAATTTTTCCGACTCAACTCTCGCGAGAGACTGAACAACAACTAAAAGAGACGGTTGAGTTTGCGGTGTCTCAATACGGAGATCGCAGTTTATCGGAATTGTTGGCTGAAGACAAACTGGCGATTGCCTCAGAAAAAGCACCCACGACTGATCCCGTGATTCAACGGTTGCGAGAAGTTTATAAAACCATTGTTACCGAATACGAAAATTTTACTGAGCAGGAACACGATGAAGTGGTTCAACTCGGAGGGTTACACGTGATCGGGACTGAACGTCACGAATCTCGCCGAATTGATAATCAACTGCGAGGACGGGCAGGACGACAAGGTGATCCCGGTTCGACTCGCTTCTTCCTCAGTTTGCAGGATAATCTACTGCGGATTTTTGGCGGAGATCGGGTCGCAGGTTTGATGGATGCGTTTCACGTTGATGAGGATATGCCCATTGAGTCGAAACTGTTAACGCGATCGCTCGAAAATGCTCAGAAAAAGGTCGAAACCTATTACTATGACATCCGGAAACAGGTGTTTGAGTACGACGAGGTGATGAACAACCAACGACGGGCAATATACGCCGAACGACGTCGGGTGTTGGAAGGTCAGGACTTGAAAGAACAGGTGATTAAGTACGGCGAACAGACGATGAATGACATTGTTGATGCCTATATTAACCCTGATTTGCCCTCGGAGGAGTGGGATTTGGAAAATGTGGTCAGTAAGGTCAAAGAGTTTGTTTATTTGCTGTCAGACTTAAATGCAGACCAACTGATTGATTTGAATGTCGATGAGATTAAGACCTTCTTACACGAACAGTTACGCAACGCCTACGATATCAAGGAAGCCCAAGTTAATCAAATTAAACCGGGTTTGATGCGAGAAGCGGAACGATTCTTTATCTTGCAGCAAATTGACACCCTCTGGCGCGAACACCTTCAGCAGATGGATGCGTTACGCGAATCAGTTGGACTACGGGGCTACGGTCAAAAAGACCCCTTGATTGAGTACAAACGGGAAGGTTATGAACAATTCCTCGATATGATGACCGACATTCGCCGGAATGTGATCTATTCGATGTTCCAGTTCCAACCTCAACCCGCAACGACTGTTTAGATGAGTTTAGATTTATTTAACAGACTGATCGCTTGACAAGCTGAGATTATCGTGTATATTAGTATCAGTGTGAGGAGTGAGGTCTGTAGAAGAAGTGCTTGGGGTCGAAACACGGCCAGACTCCCAGGCACTTTTTCCATTTTTAGGTCACGTTTTATCGAGTCCTAAAGTCAGTTGGATTTGACGTTGATTTTTAGCCGTTTGCGGTAGAGGTTCAAGAGTTTCTGTAATCACAGGACAGTAACCTGTATCACTGCATCGGTCACAAGAAGAATGTCGAGAAATCGGTTCCCACGTTCTTAAAGTAATCAGCTTAGAATGATGGTAATCTGGGGGCTTAGTAGCAGAAAGCCGATAAACCCTCTGAACAATTTAAGACAACAGGATAAAAATTGGGTGCAAAAGAAATAACCCGATGAAAATCCTTAAAAATTTAGAAATTTAGAGCAAAAAACAGTTAAAAAAATAATCAGCAAATGGGAGACTTCCCCGGTTTCACTGCATGAATTGATTCACTTCCCGAGTGAGGCCATCCCCGACGATAAGACGCCTCTCCGGGCTGTCCCCAACCCAGTTGTAATAAAACTTCTAAAAAATTAGACTTTTCCCATTTTAAAATACAAGCCCATTCTGTCCGTTGAGCAATGGCATCCACATCTTGGGGATGAATCCGACGATAATCTTTCCCCGCATTCAAACTGAGATACAAATCCATATCTCCTGTCACCTCATACCAAAACTCAAGGACTTGAGACTTCGCCGTTTGTAGCGTTAACTTATCCTGGGGTAAAGCCATCAATTGATCATCAACTCTCGGATAACAAAGCGTTTTTCCACAGAGCGTAATTTCTCGCCAAACAATCCCCGAAACTTGGTAATCAATTTGATATCGATGAATAGCCGCTTTAAAATCTTGATAAGCCGTAAATTTTTGAATTCCTTCGGGTTTGAGAAAAGAATCAATCACCGGATTCCCCACCGCCGGAGTCGCAGATAAATTGAGACGCTCTCCATCTAAACAAGCTTTGCGTTCACAATTCAAGATTTCTATGAGTTCATCGGTGCTATAGATCTTGGACATTACTCTGCGTCCTCCTACTGCTCAACTCTAAACTTAATGAATAGACTCGATTGTAGATTTTATCCCTTAATTTTGGAAGGGATTGATCAAATTTCTCCCTTCCTTTAAAACAAATACAAAATCCGAGCCTCAAGCAGACTCACTCGTTACCAGTTGATTTTCCTGACGCAGATAAGCTTGGATAAAACGATCCAACTCACCATTGATCACATCATCAATCGCTGTCGTTTCCTCAGACGTTCGCAAATCCTTAACCATCTGATAGGGATGGAAAACATAGTTACGAATTTGATTTCCCCAAGCCGCCTCGACCAAATCTCCGCGAATTTCGGCAATTTCTTGAGCGCGTTGTTCTTGAGCAATAATCAACAATTTCGCCTTTAGCAATGCTAAAGCCTTTTCCTTGTTCTGTAACTGTGAACGTTCCTGAGTACAACGAACCGCAATTCCGGTGGGAAGATGAACAATACGCACCGCCGTTTCCACCTTGTTTACATTCTGGCCCCCTTTTCCCCCTGCACGGGAGGTAGTGACTTCCAAATCTTTTTCAGGAATCTCCAAGTGTACGCCTTGATCAATCATCGGCATGATTTCCACCCCAGCAAAACTGGTTTGCCGCTTGCCATTGGCATTAAACGGAGAAATCCTCACCAAACGATGAGTCCCCTTCTCACACTTGAGATAACCATAGGCATAACGACCCTCAATTTCCAGAGTCGCCGACTTGATTCCGGCTTCATCGCCCTCCGACAATTCCGCCAGATAGACCTTATAACCGTGAGCTTCTCCCCAACGAGTATACATCCGCAGCAGCATCTCCGCCCAGTCTTGAGCATCCGTTCCACCCGCGCCTGCATTAATCGTCAGAACCGCCCCATTTTTATCGTAGGGAGCCGATAAAAGCTGTTGAAGTTCCCAACGGTCAAGATCATGATTGAGATGGGTTAGATTCGATTCTGCCTCCGCTAACAGAGACTCATCGCTTTCCAACTCCAACAACTCCACAATGGCATCAGTATCTTCGATGGTTTTGTGCCATTGCTGATATTGCTGCAAAATAGATTTGAGATCATTGAGTTCTTGGAGTGTATTTTGAGCCGTGCTTTGATCATCCCAAAACTCGGGTTGGGCAGCAATTTGCTCTAAATCTTTTACCCTCGCGTTGAGTAGGCGTAGGTCAAAGATAGTCCTGGGTTTTACCCAGGCGCTCAGATAACGTTTCGAGTTCGCGTTTGATTTCTAAAACTTCCATATTACCTTCGACTGACAACCTTTCTTTGACAAAAGTTACACTGTAGATTTTAGCGGGAATTTCTCGCGCTTGTGTCTGCAATTTTAATTCCCTTAATCTATGTCTCATCAAATTTTTGCGACAGGTAAGCCCAGAAACCAAACTCCCGATCACCAGGAGTGGACTAATTCTTTATGGATATTCGGACTGTTCATTGCCGCTTTATTGCTGTTTGGACTCAATCTTGGCGGTGTGGCACTGCGAGACTGGGATGAAGGGACGGTTGCACAAGTTGCCCGAGAAATTATCCAAGGGGATCTGCACTGGCTTTATCCGACTTTGCATGGTAGTCCTTATTTCAACAAACCCCCGCTTGTCCATAATTTAATTGCTACAGTCTACCACTTTGCGGGGATTCACGAATGGACGGCTCGTTTTCCGTCAGCCCTGTTAACGGCGGCTTCTGTTCCTCTGCTTTATGTTGTGGGTTTAGAGTTATTTCGTCAACGAACTGCGGCGGTTTGTTCGGCTTTAGTTTATCTGACGTTGCTTCCGGTTGTCCGACATGGACGGTTAGCGATGTTAGATGGAACGGTGCTGTTTTTACTAATTTTAATGTTCGGTTGTGTGTTGCGATCGCGTCGAGATTTACGTTACGCTCTCGGTTCAGGACTAGCCTTTGGACTGTTGTGTTTAACCAAAGGAATTTTTCTGGCTTTGTTACTAGGTGCGATCGCTTTTATCTTTCTAGTTTGGGATACGCCGCGACTGCTTCAGTGTAAATATCTTTGGCTAGGGTTACTACTCGGTTTGCTTCCGGTAGCAATTTGGTATTCTGCCCAATGGCTAAAATATGATCAAGAGTTTTTTCAGATTAATTTAGGATCTCAATCATGGCGACGCATTTGGGAGTCTGTCGAAAATAATCAAGGCGCTCCTTGGTATTATTTACTAGAGATTTTAAAATATGCTTGGCCTTGGCAAATTTTTTGGATACCCGGACTCATTTTCACCTGGAAAAATCGAAATTTTAGTTGGGCTAAATTAATTTTAGTTTGGACTGGGGTTTATTTTGGTTCTATTTCCCTAATGACGACCAAACTTCCCTGGTATATTCTACCGATTTATCCGGCTTTGGCTTTAGCCGTGGGTGGTTATTTTGCCCAAGTTTGGCGAGAAGGCGATCGCGAAACTGGACAATGGCAAGCAAATGATCACCAACTCGAAGATTTACCCGAACCTTTACCCCACAAATTCATCCCTATTTTTGCCCTGTTAACCTTGATCGGTTGGTTAGGTTGTCTGTATTTTGCTGATTTAATTCCCGCCTTTCCGGTTGCTGGAAATGAAATTGATTTACAGTTAACTTTAGCGGCATTATCGCTCACATTTGCCCTGACGACTTTATTACTTTATCGCAAAGATCGACAGTTTTTAATCATTTTATTTTGGGGAATGTATGTTTCCTTAATTTTGTTTGTGAGTTCTAACAATTGGGTTTGGGAACTCGCCGAAGATTATCCGGTTAAACCCGTCGCCGCTTTAGTTCAACAAGGAACATCTGCGGATGATTTGATCTATACTTCTCATCCCTATTCTCGTCCGTCCTTGAATTTTTATAGTGATCGTAAAATTCGAGCCATAGGAGATGAGGAGTTGAAACAAAAATGGCAATCTCCTCATCCTTATTTGTTACTCGATGCTGCCAGCTTAAAACGACTTCAACTCGATCAAGTCAAATCTTTAGGTACCGTGTCTGGATGGACACTCATTACCAAAAACAAAACCCAAACTCCCCAGAATTCCTGTTGTGAAAACTCCATTCAAAAATCAACAATTTAAACTTGATCAAAAGGTTAGTCTAATTGAAAATTACAGGGCTAGATGTCTAGAGTGTTTTTTGATGGGCTTTCCCCAGATTGATTGGATTAAATCTGAGCAAAAATTACAGTTAAAAGTGGCTGACAAAAGTTGCAAAAATCGCTGACAAAACTCAATAACATTAATAAAATTAATTCAACTTCACTCAGAAGATTGAGAATTTGATTCTTGTTCCTTCACCGACTCTAACTGAATACCGGGTAGATTTTGTTCAGAACTGAGTTGGTTGTTGGCCGCAACTGCTAAACTGATAAATAAAATCCCACTGACTAACATCGCCAACGGAAACCGTCGAGTCAGCCATAAGTCTCTGCGAATTCTCGCCCAAGGATGACTCTGGCGACGTAACATTTGTCCCACAGCCCACTTTCTCAGACAAAAAGGATCACGGACAAAATGGCCACTGTTGCTGATCACAAAGTGAGTATGACAATGAGGACAAGTAAACAGCCCACCTAATATCCCCACTGAAGACACAATGCTTGTGTGATGACAAATCGGGCAAGTAACAGAGTATGTATTGAAGGTATCAGCGTTCATAGACAAAATGACTCAGAATAACTCAAATAGATCAAACTGACGACCCCAAGAACCCAAGTAGTAACGCTTGTAGCATAAGCGATGTGACACTTTGTTGCTCTTTATATCTAGTCTAACGCTCCTGGCAATTCCATCAACCCCCAGAATACGGATTGTAACAACTTCAAAAAATAGAGTCAGTTAACGTTCCGAAAAAAGAACAAGACCCGTATTAAAAGAAGTTAAGACAATTATCACAATAACTTATATCTGTCAAGCAATCCAGCACCCCATTGCCCCTCAATCTGTGCTATTTTGATCGTGCCAGATCTGCAACTCTTTTAATCCGGTCGTGTGCGTGAGATTGTATTGCAAGGGAGTCATAGTAATGTAATTCTGACGTAAAGCTTGTACATCCGTAGGTAAATCATCATTAATTACAGCCTGTTGTGGATCTTCAGCATCTTCTAACACTTCTCCGGCTAACCAGTAATAAGTCTTCCCACGCGGATCAACTCGCTTTTCAAACGTATCAACATAGCGACGAATGCCTTGACGAGTAATCATCACGCCCATAATATCTTTTTCAGCCACCGCCGGAATGTTAACATTGAGCAACATCGTCTGAGGCAAGGATTGTGTTTCCAATTGCTTAACCAACCGTTCCGCAAAACGAACCGCCCCCTGAAATTCTCGCCCGCAATAGCTTCCCAAACTCAACGCAATACTGGGAATTCCTTCGATCATCCCTTCCATCGCCGCCGACACCGTACCCGAGTAGAGAATATCCGTTCCCAAATTTGGCCCGTGGTTCACCCCAGAAAGAACAATATCCGGTTGTGTCTCCAGTAACCCAAACAAAGCCAACTTTACACAATCAGCCGGAGTTCCCGAACAAGCCCAAGCTTCTACTCCCGAATGAAAAACCGACTCCACCTTTTCAGCGCGAATCGGGTGATGTAAAGTCAAACCATGACCTGTTGCAGATCGTTCTTGATCGGGACAAACCACAATCACTTCATGGCCCACATCCGCCAGATGATTGGCAAGGCTACGAATTCCTTGGGCAAAAATGCCGTCATCATTGCTAATTAAAAGTTTCATAATAGCCTCGTTTAAGTTGGAAACCACCGTCTTTAGGCGGTGGAGGAAGACAATTGAAAGCCTTTAGGCTTTTGTTTACACTAAACACCTATTCGCTGTAAAATGCTAGGTGTAGCGAAAATAGATGGATGTATCTCACTCAGAAGAACAAAATCAGAAACCTGTCGAGTACAGAGTTTGAAGCTCTCAGGCAGTTGTGCAGGTTGTCTAAGAATATGTACAACGTGGGTTTGTACAATATTCGGCAGTTCTATTTTGCTGAGAAGCGTTATCTTCGCTACGAATCTAACTACCATCAATGTAAGGAGAATGAGAACTACAAACTCCTTCCAACTGATATTGCACAGCAAACATTGAAAGTTGTTAGCCGTTCTTTTGAGTCCTTCTTGAAATTGATACAAGCGGCTAAAAAGGGACTGTACCGATTTGAGCAAATCCTCATGCCTCGGTACTTGCCAAAAGATGGTTATTTCCCTTTGATCATACCCAGAATCAAGGTCAAAGATGGATTCTTCAATATTCCCATATCGAGAGCTTTTAAACAAGAATATGGAACTGTTAAAATTCCATTTCCAGAACGACTTAAAGACAAGGAACTCAAGGAAGTTAGGGTACTCCCGAAATATAATGCTCGATTTTTTGAGGTTGAGTTTATTGTTAAAGAAGATACGCCCGAATCTAAAAAAAGTGACAATTCCCTGGCAATAGATTTGGGACTGGACAACTTGGCAGCCTGTGTATCTAATACTGCGTCGTCGTTCATCCTGGACGGCAGAAAACTGAAATCGATTAACCAGTGGTATAACAAGCAAAATGCCAGACTTGCATCCATCAAGGATAGACAGGGAATCAAAGGAATTACGACTCAACAAGTTCAAATTGTTGTCAATAGAAATAATCGAGTTAGGGACTATTTGAACAAAGCGGTAAGGTACATTGCAGATTGGTGTTTGGAAAATCAAGTCACAAACATTGTGGTTGGTGTTAATCCGGGGATGAAAAAAGAAATTAACTTGGGCAAAAAGACCAATCAAAAGTTTGTACAAATCCCTCACCACAGTTTTCGGATGAAGCTGGATGCAATGTGTGAACGATATGGCTGGAATTATATCGATCAAGAAGAATCTTATACCTCGAAAGCCAGTTTTATTGATAGTGATGAACTTCCGGTTTTTAACGCTGACAATCCAACTGAATATCAGTTTAGTGGCAAACGTATTAAGCGAGGTTTGTACAAATCCAAACATGGATTTATCGTTAATGCAGACTGTCAAGCCGCAGCAAATATAGGAAGAAAAAGTAATCTCAATGGCTTTACGCCGGACAGAGTAGCGGCATCTTTGGCTATGCCATTAAGGGTTAAATTTGATGGCGTTTACGCCGTTAAATTTACTCCTTAAGAATCACTGTCCTTTAGGGCAGTGAGTGTCAAAGATGCAATTTGCGATTGTAGTGCAGGTCTAGGGCAGAATATAAATGTTTCGCCAAGGACTCAATAGCGAACACTCAACAATCAGTGTAATGTTAATCGATCAATGTTACGATTTTTGCGCCGAACAACCTGTGATTGATTCCATCTGTTCTGTTAAGCATCATTTGAACTTAAAAGTTGTTTATTGAAAATTTCCGATATGACTCAAATTGACACCCAACTCCAAGATTTACGCCAAAAAGCCCAAGATGAAATCGCCACTTGTGACACTCTCGATCAACTCGAACAGTTGCGAATCAACTACTTTGGTAAAAAAGGTCAACTTTCTCAAGTCTTAGGGGCAATGGGCAAACTCGATCCGAGTGAACGTCCTCGGGTGGGGGCAATGGCTAATGAAGTTAAACAAGCCATTCAAACCGACTTAGACAACAAACGTACCGCCCTTCAAGCCGCCCAACTTGAAGCCCAACTCCAGAGTGAAACCCTAGATGTAACCATGCCGGGAATTTATCGTCCCCAAGGTCAAATTCACCCGCTTAACGGCATTATTGATCGCGCCCTGGATATTTTTGTCGGTTTGGGCTACACGGTGGCAACCGGGCCAGATATGGAAAGTGACTATTATAACTTTGAAGCCTTGAATATGCCCCCGGATCATCCGGCGCGAGATATGCAGGATACTTTTTATCTCCCCGGTGGGAACTTGCTGCGAACCCATACTTCTCCGGTGCAAATTCGCTACATGGAACAGCGTAAACCTCCGTTACGAGTAATAGTACCCGGTCGGGTTTATCGTCGCGATAGCGTTGATGCGACTCATGCCGCCGTGTTTCATCAAATCGAACTGTTAGCCGTTGATGAAGGATTGCGTTTTAGTGACCTCAAAGGCACGATTAAAGAGTTCTTGCGTCAGATGTTTGGGGATTTACCAATTCGGTTCCGGGCGAGTTATTTCCCGTTTACTGAACCCTCGGCTGAAGTCGATTTACAATGGCAGGGGAAATGGTTAGAAGTCTTGGGCTGTGGCATGGTTGATCCGAATGTCTTTCAAGCGGTGGGGTATGATCCAGAGAAATATACCGGATTTGCAGCCGGATTTGGGGTCGAACGCTTTGCTATGGTTTTGCATCAGCTTGATGATATTCGCCGTGTCTATGCCAGTGATTTACGTTTTTTGAGACAATTCTAATCATTCTCAATTGCAGGGGTTTGAAAGCAATGCCCGCTTGGACTGGTCAAATGTGTGGGTTTGTTAGGAGTTGAACGGGAAAATATGTTCTATTGTGGATCTCGGTGGGTGTCCGGGTTGAGTGGTTTATTCATAATTGCGATCGGGCTTCAGTATCGGGCGATCGCAGATGAAAAAAATACTCCGTCTAAGTTTTTGCCCTCTGAAACGAGAGTGGGTCAAACGACATCGGATCTGTGCCGTCAAGTGTTTGAACCTCAAGGTTTAGCCGTTCGTCGGCGACCGACTCCCAATTCTCCTCGTGTTGGGGGAGTGCGTTACAGAGATGAAGTGACTCTTGTTCGCAATTCTGAAGGGATTCGAGGGCCGGGAGGTCGGACTTGGATTGAAATTACCTATCCTGTACGTGGATTTATTTCTAATGGTTATCCAGACGGACGGAGTAACTTAGTGTTGTGTTCCGATGATCTCATTTCTCAGCCTCCCCAACAAAGCGCTTCTCTGTGTCGTCGTATTGACCGACGGGCAGCCCCAAGAGGGGTAGCAGTTCGGGCGAAGCCGTCTCGCTTTTCATCTCGGGTTGGAGGAGTTCCGACAGGTCAAGAAGTTTATCTGGTTGAGGATTATCAACTGATTGGCGATGCTAATAATGAACCTCGCAATTGGGTAGAAATTGTTGAACCGTTAGCAGGTTTTATCTCCGCCAATACTTTAATTATGTGCCGCTAATCAACCGTTAATCGTAGGGGCAATCGATCAATTTCCCCTACCCAGGTCACGAGTGAAAGCCTACTTCCCACCCATACGAATTTCTGAGCAAAAAGAAGCTTGGGTTAAGCCATTATTTTGTTTAACCACAGTCGTTCGCAGCCGTAAATTCGGCATCAGATACCATAACCGTTCTTCTACCGAAAATGTATCGGTTTCTGTCGTTAAAACTAAAACTTCATCCTCTCCTAAAAGATAATGACCTTTGGAGGTTTTGAAGGGAGAATGATCAGCACCCGGTCGAGTTTGCAACAATTGACCCGCTTGTGGTGAACTGTCATCAATTAAAGGAACTAAAATCGTTGACCCGGCTTGTTGTTTAGAGTCACCGTCTACTGTTCCTTCCCAAGTTAGCTTTAACCCCTTCCAAGCGTCGCTCGGATTCACTTGGTAATGTTCGCACAGTTGGATAATAGTGGGTTCGTTTTCAGGTAAAAAATCAATCGTCAGGTTAGATTTACCCGCCTGCAATTGTCCGGAGGATAAGTTGTGAATTGTGCGTTGAGAAAACCACTTCCCCACTGAGAGTTCTAGGAATTCTTTAATATCCATCAAGCTTTTGTATGTGTTTAGTCTAATTTGAAAAAAGTTGAGTCACGAATTGTTAAAACAGACTGCCTGAGCAGAGAAACCGATTAAGCTAATTCTAGGAAGCCTAGTCGGTATCTGTTCCTAAATTTCAGTTTACCAGCCTCGGGGGATTGCCGGAGTATGAGTTCAGGTCGAAGAACAACAACTGCGATCGCGTCCTGTTGCTTTAGCCCGATATAAAGCCTCATCTGCGGCTCCAATGAGCTTAGAAACCGATGAACTCGTGCTTGGGATTAAACTCGTTACTCCCAAACTGAGGGTGACGCATTGATGATCAGATCCCGTATGAGAGATTCCTAACCCTCTGACTCGCACTCGAATTTCTTCGGCGACTCGCAGCGCTCCTTCTAAGGAAGTATTCGGTAAAATCACCGCAAACTCCTCTCCTCCGTAGCGAGCAACTAAATCTGCTGGACGTTTCACTCCGGCTTGGATCGCTTGGGCGACTTGCTGCAAGCAATAATCTCCCGCTTGATGCCCGTAGGTGTCGTTATAAAGTTTAAAACTATCAATATCACATAAAATTAACGAGAGTTGATCCGGCGCGCGCATCAGTCGTTGCCATTCTTTTTCTAAAACTCGATCAAAACAATGACGGTTGGCAATTTGGGTTAATCCATCTCGGGCGGCTAGACGCTCTAATTCTTGATTGGCGATTTCGAGTTGATGATACAGTTGTCCCTGATGAATAGCGATCGCTGTCTGAGCAGATAATTCACTCAGCAGGGTAATTTCATGCTGTTCCCAATATCGAGTATCGCGACAATGATGAGCAATCATCAATCCCCATAATTTATCTTGATAAATAATCGGAACGACTAAGTTAGCTTTGACTGCATAGCGTTCTAGAAGTTCAATATGACACTCGTTTAAATTCGCTTGTTGAATATTCTCAATGGCTCTGACTCGTCCTTGACGATAATATTTCACATAGTTTTCTCGAAAACAAGGATCATCAATGTCATCGTCTAAGCTGACTGGATAACCGGGTAAAACCGATTCTACGACTACAGTTCCATTCCACTGAGCATCAAAGCGAAATAAAATCACCCGATCTGTATCTAGAAGCCGTCGAACCTCATCTGCTGTGGTCTTGAGAATATCATTCA
>JGI12210J13797_10004560_pt1 | contig 22461 bp, 22 predicted proteins | sample ElkSlonscriptome_3_FD_13797 | JGI IMG/M metagenome (IMG submission 13797)
ATTTTGTGTAAATCACCCTCAAGATTTAGTAATTTTTAAGACAATTTTCCCAACGTTTTGGTTGGATTCCATCCGCTGGTGGGCGGCTTTAACTTCCTGCCAGTCCATAACCTGGTCAATAACCGGGCGTAATTTCCCAGCTTTGAATCGGGAAATGGCGAACTCCGCAAAGGCTTCGGTCAGACGAATCTGATAATCACGACTACGCGAACGTAACGTTGACGCTAATATCTGAATACGTTTACGCAGTAAGTTTCCCAAATTGAACTGCTCCAAGTGCGTCCCCCCCAACAAGGCCAGCATAATTAATCGTCCGTCGGTACGAAGTACCGAAATGTTACGCTCAAAGTAGGGTGCGGCCACAAAATCAATAATTACATCTACTCCCTCCTTATCGGTAATATCTTTTATCTCCACCCGAAAATCCTGACTCTGGTAATCAATCGTATAGTGCGCTCCTAGTTCTCGGCAAGTAGCGTGCTTGCTTTGGGAGGCCGTAACGATAATATCGCCCGCTTGCATCTCTCGGGCTAGTTGAATGGCGGCGGTACCCACTCCACTCGCGCCCGCGTGAATCAGAATCCGTTCACTCGGCTGAAGTTTTCCCAACCAATGCACGGCCTGAAAAGCAGTCATAAATACTTCGGGAATAGCCGCCGCTTCTTCAAACGATAAGTTCCCGGGAATAGCCATCGCCATATCCTGATGAATCACCGCGTACTCAGCGTAGCCCCCGCCGGGTAGCAGTCCGAATACCCGGTCGCCGATTTTCCATTTAGTTACTTCCTTACCTACTTCCACCACTTCTCCACTCATCTCTAACCCCAGAATAGGCGAAGCGCCTTCCGGCGGCGGATACTTCCCTTCGCGCTGCAAAATATCGGCTCGGTTCAGGGCGGTAGCATGGACTTTCACTAAAACTTCATCAGCAGCCGGTTGCGGTGTTTCGTACTCTCCTGAGTAAAGTTGATTGGCTGCGCCGGGAGATTTGATAAGAATGGCTTTCATAGGGTGGTTGTGTTTCTAGTGAAGTTGTAAGAATACTAAATGTGCCGGTCGAACGAATCGAATTCCGGCATCTCCCTGCTTATCATGTGGGAGACCCCGGCACTCGCTTCGCTCGGCCGGGGATAGGTCTTATATTTTTTGTTCTTTTGAAGCTCGGCTATTTTCTGCTCAATGACTTCTTTATGCTTTTTCGTTTCCGCTCGAACTAGCTTATCCGTTTCTTCTTCAGTGAGTTGTTCGCCGTAAGGTTTTTCTATTTTGAAACCCGCACTAGACGTAAAGAGAAACGTATTTGAAGTACTCTTATCAATGGATATTCCAGAATTATACTTGAAATCCTCGAGCCCTATACGATCTATGTTTTGGCATGTATAATGCACTGCGAAGTGGGTCGTGTGCTTAGTAATCTCTTTCCTTACCCTATCAATATTATATTTTTCATCCATACCAAGCACTGCCTCACTACGTATTATTGGGGAACAATGTAGAGTAAAACCTACCTCTTTGTAGAATTTATCAAATTTGCTACAGGCACCTACGAATTTATGGAAAAGAGGCACAATAGAGTTTTCGTACAGTAACACTATTGTATCCTCATCAAGCCCGATCCTTTTATCAAACGACTTAATTTGCTTCTCCAGAATGGCTAATTCCTTATCCAAATCATCGGGTTCCTCAATATCTTCGCCCCTAGCTCCCTTAATCATAATTTCCAGTGAGCGAACGAGATTGTCAGTAATGTATTCAACAAAAGGTTCTAGTACGCCAGCATCAGCTCGGCGAAGAGCGGCAAAGTAGTTGGCTTTGTCTTGAGCTTTGATAATGACGGGTGGATAGCCGAACTGCATCAAAATAAAATTCATCAGAATTCGGGCGGTGCGCCCATTGCCGTCATCAAACGGGTGGATACAAATAAATTTGTAGTGAAATTTGGTGGCTAGCAAAATTGGATTAGCTTCCCCTTTTTCTTTATGATACCACTCCAGTAAATCATGCATCTTCGCGGGAGTTTCTTCGGGCGTAGCAAAGCGAAATATTTCTCCAGTAACCGTTTTCACATGATTAGGTAACTCTTTATACTTTCCAACCCGCACCCATTTCTTGGTTGGCTGACCATCAGGAGTAATCGCTGGTACTTGGTAATCTTCCTTTAGAATAAGTTTATGTAGTTCGCGAATGAAATTTTCGGTAAGTGGGCGATCTTCTTTGAGTACTTCTTCTATCCATTTGATAGCTTCGTCGTGCCCAGTAATTTCCAAGTGATCTTTTAATGGCTTACCCTGAGCGGTAATACCGAACAGAATCAGGGCTTTGGTTTCGCCGTAGGTTAGGGAGTTGCCTTCCAGGTTATTGGAATGAAAATTCCAGTCGAGGCGAAACTTCTGCATAATCCGCAGTTCGTCAGCCTTGCTGATTGGGCGTAAATCATCCAGCTCTTTCTTGAGGGCTACGACGGTCGTGATGTTATTCATAACCTAATATACGAGAATTTGCAGGGGAGGGTAAAACTGCTAGGCTATTTGGGGGACTTTAGAATTCGCAGAGCCTTCCTGGCCGAATCTCATCCGAGTATGGATCCTTTAGTTACTACTGCTCGCTAGTTTTCCACTAAGGCGCATCAACTCGATTTCAGCAATCTTGGTGGAGTAAACAGCATCGAGCAAACGACCGGAGGCAGTCACCGCGTTCCGTTGGGCTTCGCGTAGTTCTAGCGAATTAGTGTTTCCCAAGCGGTAGCGTTCCAGAGCAATTTCGGCGCGTTCTTGGGCAATAGCTTCGTTTTCAGTTTCTAAACCGATAAGTTGAATGCTATTAGTGTAGTTGATAAAGGTTTTTTCTAGTCCGGCCTGCAACTGTAAGAGTAAATCTTGGGTAACATGCTGCTGGGTTTCTACTGCAATCTGGGCATTCTGGATCAAGCGGCTCTTATTTGATCCGTTAAATAGATTCCAGCGAGCGGTCAAACCATAGGCAAAGCCATCAGAACGCCGACCTAAGACAAAACCTGCTTCAGCTTCGGAGGTAGCGTAGTTGTATCCACCGTTAACACTAAGTTCCGGTAAGCGGTCAGCCCGCAGCTCCCGGGTCGTTAAATAGGCAATATTTTCTTCTTGACGAGCTCGTAGCAATTGGGGGTTAGCACTTAGCATAGTTTCTTTGAGTGCTGTCAAATCAAGCTCCAGATTAGCATCAATCTGATCGGGTACCTGAAATTTGGTATCCGGTAGACGAGCCAATAGAGCATTTAAATCTACTTTAGCATTGTAGAACTGCTCGCGTTGACTAATTAAAGCCGAAGTATCAGCGTTATAATCTACTTGAGCAGCCAGGTATTCTAGTTTAGAGGTTCGACCTACTTCGTACTGGGTTTTAGCTAGTGTACGACGAATTTCCGAGAGTTCTAGTGTGCTTTGAATTACCGTTAGTAGCTCTTGTTCTAAAATGATGGTATAGTACGCTGAGGCAATATCTGCCACCAGATTTTCTACGGTAGCTTGAGCATCTAAATTACTGGCCTGCTGAATTTCGTTTAGCTTATCGTAGGTAGCAAACATCCGGGTACCATCAAAAATAGTCCAGCTAATTACTGCCGAAGCAGTGGTAGAGTTGGAGCGAGCCCCCTCTACCGTTTGTCCATCACCACTCGCAAAATCCAGTTCAGAGTCTTGAATATCAAAATTACGGACAGCTAATAGATCTAAATTCGGCAACATCCCAGCGTTTCCTCGGGAGAAATTGTTCGCTGCAATTTCTTGGTCATTCTGGGCAATCTTTACTGAGAAGTTATTTTCTAACCCAGTTTGAATAGCTTCTTCTAGGGTGAGTAGGTTCTCTTGGGCTTGAGCAGAAATGCCGATTAAGAAGAATATAAGAATGAATTTGATGGTTTTAGAAAGCTTGAGGCTCGACTTTAGATTCTTTAAATCCCCCTTGCCCGTTCCACGGCGGCCTCCTTTTTTAAAGGGGGCTGTTTTGTATCGCAGTATCTTTTTAAACATGAAAATAGGCGTTTTTTGTGTTTTTCCCTATTAGAAAAAAAGGGGTAGGGGGATTTCTTCTCTTCGGTAAAATAATAGATTGTGTAATGTCATTCTGGTTAATATCACGTGCGGGCCATGCGACGTTCTTTATCGCTAGAGATATAGGTATACATGGCAGGAATCACGTAAAGGGTGAGAATTGTTGCGAAAATTAGTCCACCAATAACCGCAATACCCATTGAAACCCGGCTTTCGGAACCGGCTCCCAGTGCTAAGGCAATCGGTAGAATACCTAATACGGTAGACAAGCTGGTCATCAAGATTGGGCGGAAGCGAGATTCAGCGGCCTCAACAATTGCTTCCTGAATACTCTTCCCCTGCGCCTTACGCTGATTGGCAAATTCTACAATCAGAATACCGTTCTTAGTCACTAAACCAATCAGCATAATGATTCCGATCTGGCTGAAAATATTCAGCGTTTCGTTAAAGTACCAAATGGCAAGCAGAGCGCCAGCTAAGGCTAGTGGTACCGTAAACATAATCGTAAACGGATCGCGAAAGCTCTCAAACTGGGCGGATAGCACCAGATAGATTAAAATGATGGCAAACAGCAAGGCAAATAATAAACTATTAGAACTCTCGCGAAACTCCGCTGACTGCCCGTCTAGGTCAGTAGCAAAAGAGCCATCTAAGGTTTCCCGAGCCATTTGTTCCATAGCATTAATACCATCGCCCAATGTGTAACCCGGGGCGAGCGCGGCGGACACGGTTGCCGAACTATAGCGGTTAAAGCGAAATAACTGGGGCGGAGTGCTTTCTTCGTTAAGGTATACCAGATTATCGAGTTGGATCAGTTGGTCGTCAGCATTTTTCACGTACAATGATCGCAAATCCATCGGGTCGTCACGATCATCGCGCTTCACCTGTCCAATGATCTGGTACTGCTTGCCATCCATAATAAAGTAACCAAAACGAGAACCGCTCAACCCTAATTGCAAGGTTTCGGCAATATCACGTACTGATACTCCCAAATTGCGAGCCTTTTCCCGATCAATATCGATGGATATTTCTGGTTTATTGAATTTTAAGTTCAGATCGACAAAGGCGAAAGCTGGATTTTGATTCGCTAAATCCATAAAGTTGGGCAATACCTCCTCAAGCTTTTTTAGAGTTGGTGCCTGAATTACGAATTGTACGGGTAGTCCCTGTCGTTCATTATTGATAGTAGGTTCTTGAGCAATATACGCTCGGGCTTGTGTGAGTGCCTGCACCTTAGGGGTAAGTACATTGACAATTTCTTGTTGGCTACGCTCACGTTCCTCGGAATCGACCAGAGTAAGGCGCATGAAGGCCGAGTTAACCGAAGAGGTAGAACTAAAACCGGGGGAGGTCACGGTTATGATTGCATCGCTTTCAGGCACATTTTCCTGCACTACTTGTACCAGCTGGTCCACGTAGTGATCCATATAATCAAAGGTCGCTCCTTCCGGCCCCGAGGCGAGCATTCGTATTTGTCCCCGGTCTTCCAGCGGAGCTAACTCCTGCTGAAGCGTATTCAAAAATAGATAGATCAGCCCCGCCGAGGCGATAATTACCCCAAAAGCTAACCAGCGGTACTGCATAAAGCTCTCCAACGAACGGTTATACCCTCGATTTATCCACTCGAAAAATGGCTCAGTTTTACGGTACAACCAAGTTTGTTGCTTGCGTCGCTTCAAAATGCGAGAGCACAGCATGGGAGCGAGGGAAAGGGCTACGAACGACGAAATAACCACCGCTGAAGCAATCACCAATCCGAATTCGCGAAACAGTCGCCCGGTAAGTCCTTGCAAGAAGATTACGGGCAGAAATACTGCTGCCAGAGCTACGGTAGTAGAAACTACGGCAAAGAAAATTTCCTTGGCTCCCTCTAAACTAGCTTCTACGGGTGGGGTGCCTCGCTCAATTTTAGCGTAGATATTTTCTAGTACCACGATAGTATCGTCCACCACTAGTCCGATTGCCAGCACAATACCCAGCATCGTAAGTACATTAATAGAAAAGCCTAGAATGTACATTAAAAAGAACGTACCAATCAGGGCAATGGGAATGGTGATAACCGGAATGATGGTTGTACGCCAATCGCGTAGGAAAAGGAAAATAATTAGGGCAACCAGTGTAAACGCCACTATTATGGTTTGCTGCACTTCCGCCACCGATTCACGAATATAACCGGTCTTATCAAAGCCAATTCCTACTTCAATATCTTCGGGTAGATCTTTTTTAATGAACTCCAGTCGTTGGTAAAACTGATCGGCAATATCAATATTGTTAGATCCTGGTTGGGTGCGAATGGCCAGACCTACCATCGGGATGCCACCGCGCTTTAGCAGCGTTCGTTCGTTCTCGGGCCCTAGCTCAGCATTCCCAATATCCTTAAATTTGACTACCGTTTGCCCTGACTCTTTGATAATCAGGTTATTGTAATCATCTGGGGTATTGATTCGCCCCATGGTGCGAACGGTCAACTCGGTATTGAGTCCTTCTACCATGCCAGAAGGAAGCTCCACATTATCACGCCGTACGGCATTTAGCACATCTAGTGGAGTAAGGTTGTAAGCAGCCAGCTTATCGGCATCCATCCACAAACGCATAGAATAGCGTTTATCGCCCCAAATACTAATGTCACTTACCCCCGATATTGTTTGAATCCGCTCCTTGAAATCATTTTGAGCAATAGCCGAAAGCTCCAATAGCGAACGTTTATCACTTTTAATATTTAGAAAGATAATGGGGCTGGAGTCAGCATCAGCCTTTCGCACAATGGGCGGATCAGCATCGGGTGGCAAGCGGGAGACAGCCGCCGAGACTTTATCCCGCACATCGTTGGCTGCCGCTTCCAAATCAACATCCAGGTCAAATTCAGCAGTTACTGTGCTGCGCCCATCGCGACTTACGGAAGTCAAGCTTTTGATCCCCGCTACCCCATTGATGTATTCTTCTAGTGGCTCGGTTATTTGCGATTCAATCACATCAGCATTCGCCCCAGTATATTCGGTAGAAACCGAGATACGAGGTGGGTCAACGCTGGGATATTCCCGCACTCCCAAGAAGCGAAATCCAATGATGCCAAAAATGAGAATGACAATAGACATCACAATGGCTAATACCGGACGCTGAACACTAGTAGAAGATAAACTGGCCATAGGAAAATGAATAATAATTAATGAATGATGACTAATGGGTGAATGATGATACTGAAGAATTAATCATCACTCATTATTCATCATTCGGTAAGTGTGATATCTACTTGGCTGCCCGACTTAATTTGCAGAATACCCGAAGTTACAACTGTATCTTGCTGACTGAGTCCTTGGGAGATTTCTACATCCTTGTTAGTACGAATACCGACCTGCACTTTTCGTTCTTCTACCATCCCCTGCTTCGCTATAAATACTTTGTGCCCATTTAGTTCGGGAATTACTGCCTGAGTCGGTACCATTAGGGCATCATCTTCCCGATTTAATACTAAGCTTACTCGAGCAAACTGCCCGGGTAGCAAGCGACGATCCTTGTTGGGGCTGATAGCTCGCATCTTTAATGTGCGAGTAGCCGGATCGATCATCGGGTCGATAGCGTAAATTTTACCGGTGAAAACGTCATCCGAAGCATCAGTACTAAACTCAACTTCATCGTCAACCTTTATATCGTTGCTATAACGACCAGGTACCGAGAACTCTACCTTGGCCGGATTGATGTTAGAAAAGGTTGCGATAATTGTTTGCGGAGAAATATAACTTCCGGTACTCACGTAGCGAAGTCCGATAACCCCATCGAAGGGAGCGCGAATTTGAGATCGGGCAATTTGGGCTTCCAGCACCTTAATATCAGCGGCTGATGTATTCAACTCGGTGAGTGCTTGGTCGTACTCTTCCTGGCTAATCGCCTCCTTCTCCAGCAGTAGTCTCTGGCGGTACTCCATATCTTCCCGCAGTTTCCGAGTATACTTAAGCTTTTCTAACTGAGCCTTCAGTTCTTCATCGTTGATAGTGATCAGCAGTGCCCCCCGCTTTACTTCTTGCCCCTCCTGAAAATGGATACCCGTTATCTTTCCTAAAATCTCGCTACGAATTTCTAAAGATTCATTGGCCAGTACCGCTCCGGTAACCTGAATCTGATCGCTAAGCCGCTTAGGCTCTACCACCACCGCATTTACTGGAATGGCTTTCGCCGCTCCGGGAGCCGAAGCCGCAACAGCCGTAGCATTCGAGCCACTATCTTCGCTAAAAAGATCAAGTTTTGGGAGCGCAACCAAAAAAGCGATTAAAAGTATGATGACTACCGTGAGGATAGTTTTGACCTTAGAATTCATAGATTAGTACCGGTGTATTGACAATGGTTTATGCAAGCCTATTTTACAAGCTGTTGTTCCCACAACTACATTATTCTAACGGGGAACAGATTGCCACGATCATTGATTAAGATGCAATATGTCTATTATTTTGAGGAATCTGTCTATTATTCCGCATTAGAAACTAACGCGTGGCGGTTAATAAACTGAAGTGCTTCCCGATTAAATATCTCTGGGTGCTCAATATTCACCACATGGCCGCAGTTTTCAATCACCCGAAGTATCGCTTGCTGGTGCAATTTCACAATCCGTTTGACGGGGGGCAGAAACATATAATCATGCTCACCCATCACATACAGTGTTGGAATATTAATATCTTGTTCTTTAAAGTATTTCAGTAGCGGATTCACCTCGTAGGTAAGCTTGTACCAACGAAGGAACTCTTTTTTGTAAAGTCGCTTGGCTTCGCGAATAAACAAGTTGCGAGACACTTGATCGCGCTTACTGGGCATAATAACCCAGGCAAACAATCGGTACAGCCACATGTAAGGCATAAACCGCTTAAACATATGACCCATGTACACTAAAAAGCGAGAGCGGATATTTAGGCGAGTAATTGCTCCGCAGAGCACCATTGATCGTAATCGTTCGGGAGCTAGTTCGCCAATGGTACGAATGATAATAGAACCTAGCGATACCCCTACAAAGTGAGCTTGCTTAATTTGTAGATGCTCCACCACTTCTAGTATGTCTCGGCTAATATCCTGAAAAGAATATTTGTTTTCCACGTACTCTTTCAATAATTCTTTAGAACGACCGTGCCCTCGCAAATCTATCAACAGCACGTTAAATTGCTCTTTAAACGCCTTAATTTGCTTATACCAGATAGACGAGCTCCCGCCTGCGCCGTGCACAAACACAACCCAGTCTTTATTTTCGTCCGAACGATATTCTCGGTAAAACAGCATAAGCGAATCAAACGTACTGGATAAACTCGTTTTTTCTTAATAGGGTTGGGGAAAACTCGAAATTTTTAGAACTATCGCTAATATAAGTCTACCAGCCGATAGTAATCCATCATAGTTTTACGGAAAGCTTCCCGCTCCGCTCGCCGAGCCAAAAACGGAACCTGCTCTCCCTCAGGGCTTTCAGTATACAACTGATGTTTATCTTGTAAACTGTTATAAATATGACTAGCAAATTGATAATGCATCTCTTTACTTCCCGGCAGATATTCGTAAATACCTTGTTTCTGTTGCACCGTATCTTGCCAGAAGATGGTTAATGTGTCTTGCTGTTGAAGATACGCATTTGGTTCGGTAAGTACGTAAGCCTCATCGTAGCGCCAGTTGATCACAATTGCTAAATTTATGATGGGCTGATTACCGTCCTGATTGCGTTCTTTAATACGATAGATATTTAACTTAGCCGCATCCATTGTTTCTTTATCGTAGTAGCCCTGCCGAACGTTTTTGAAGAATAGTTCGGAGGCATCAGAAGTGGTAAACTTAGCTTCAGCACTATTCACCTTTCGTTCCTTATCTGGATTACAAGCTAACAATCCTACCGTAAGAAAAAGAAAGCAAAGTATTTTTTCCATAGCACTGACCTAACCGTTTGTACCGAATAATGGTTTACTGGCTAATCTACTTATATTCGCTAGTAAAGATGGCCCTAATGATTATAAAGCACGCATTAAACTACCTAATTACCGTACTTCAGATGGATAGAGTGTATAATTGTATACTCTTATTGTTCGTAGGCAGTATCCTTTTAGCTTGCTCACCTGAACAAGAAACTAATCAGTACGATGCATTCGGAGGCTACACCGAAATTCAACGAGAAGCCACCGGTTGGTTTAGAGTAGAAGAAGTTGACAACCGCTGGATGTTTATCACTCCGCAGGGGCACGGTTACGTAGCGTTGGGGGCTAATCACACGGGTCGTTATTTGAACGAAAGAGAACAATCCGCTAGTCTGTACGAACGAATTGATGATAATCGGGAGCAAGCCGAAAAGATTATGCATCAGGCCTATCTGGAATCAGGCTATAACGCGGGCGAAGCCTATGCTCCGCTGAATCCTTACCTCAGAGAACGCCTACCTCATATCGCTCATATTAACTACCCCGACAGTAAGCATGCCTTCGATATTTTTGATGACTCGGTGCAAACTGCCTTTCGTCAGCACCTGCTGCCCCAGTGCCAAACCATAGCATCCGATTCGCTTTTACTAGGAATTGCCTTGGTAGATTTGCCCATTTGGGATTCCCGCCGAGTAGACTTTTATCGTTCGCTTCCGCCTTCGGCTCCCGGAAAACAGCAGTACCATAAATTCTTAACGAATCAGTACGCCACCATTGAGGAGTTGAATGAAAGTTACGGAACCTCCCTGGCTTCGTTTGATGAGCTACTAGAAAATACCGATTGGGAATTAGATACCGAACAAACTTCTGTTCAGCAAGACGACGATCTATTTATGGGACAGATTGCTGAAAAACTTTATCCTTTGCTTCGGGATATTGTGCGAGAAGGAGCACCTAATCATTTGTTTTTGGGCGAGCGCTATGTACTACGGATGGTACCAGAACCGGTACTACAGGCCGTGGCCAAATACGTAGATGTATTCTGCACCCAGGCTCTGATACTCAGTCCGCAACGACCACCGGAGTGGCAGGTATTTCAGCAGCAGGGCTACGATAGCACTTTTGCTATTGTCCAGAAACCGATAATCATCGTGGATTGGGCTACTCCTTTTAGTCTGGATGAAACCTATACCACTGATCGGGGCACCGTTAAAGAAGAGACTCAGGCTGCCGAAGATGTGGCTCAGTGGGTAAAGGACGCGCTGGCCCAGCCGTACATCGTTGGAGTTTTTAAGTGTCAGTTTATTGGAACCCACGGTAATGATCGCTGGTTTCCCGAAGGACGCATGAAGCGAACGCTGTGGCAAGACGATGGCACTGCTTTTCCGGTAATGACTGACCGAGTTTCCCAAGCCCACCGAGAGGCGTTAGTTGAAGTATACGAATCAATAGATGAATAGTGTTAGAGTGTTAGAGTGTTAGAGTGCATAACGTATTTTGGCAGTTGTTGTACAATGTTTATATGTTGTGATTAACTTTGAGTCTACTATAGCACTACGTACCATACCACTATAACACCAGATAATTATGAACCACCCTTTTCACTTAGCCTTTCCTGTTTCCAGCCTGATTGATACTCGCCAGTTCTACGAAATACTACTGGGCTGCTCGGTCGGCCGTACTTCTGAGCGTTGGATTGATTTTAATTTTTACGGACACCAGATTTCGGCTCATCTGAAGCCCGAAGAAGTACTCAAGGCTCAAACCAATGAGGTAGACGGTGACCAAGTGCCGGTACGCCACTTTGGAGCAATCTTGGATATGGAAACCTGGGAGGACCTAGCTGAGCGGTTAAAGGAAGCTGGGATTGATTTTATCATTGAGCCTCACGTGCGTTTTAAGGGCGAGGTGGGTGAACAGGCTACTATGTTTTTTCTTGACCCCAGTGGCAACGCCTTGGAATTTAAGGCCTTTCAGAATCAAAGTCAGATTTTCGCTAGTGAATAGTAACTACTGGCGACTGTTTTATAATTTCTTGAACTGAGAACCTCTCAGCAGCTAAAGTGTCTTTAGAGGTATCTCCGTAGATAATAACCTTATCAATAAGAGAACGGTATACGATCACCTCGAACCCTTCTTGCTCATATCTGGGGTAAGCAGGTGAAATCTCAGCATTTTTCTCAGAGAAAAACAGTCCGTCAAAGTTCAGGATAAACGACTGTTGGGGTGGTAGAAGAGCATCAAAGGCACCTGCCCGATTATTTTCGTATCCTTCCGCCGGATAACTCCATATTTCCAGACGTACTGAGTCGGCAGTGGCATTCTGTACTTGTAATACATCCCGGTCAATCTGAGGAATCTTGCGACTATCTAGTGTTATGCAGTGAATAACAAAGATAAGGCGGTTTCGTTCGTTGTTGAGGTCGTACAGGCTATGATTCAGTAGCAAGGAAGCAACCATACTGGGAGACATAGTTCCCGATGCCTCGGCTGGTTCAACGTATTGTTTTAGCGTAGTATCTGTAATGTATGATGAAGCACTAAGGTTTTTAATATATTTTCCGCTGGTGCGATAGTCCATCTTCCAATAGTGAATGATACTATCAGACGAAGCTTTCTTCTGTTGGCTTCCGTAATACCAGATTTCGCTAAACAGTTTGGGAGACAAACTATCCAATACTGACATGAGTGACACATCATCAAAAATTTCAGGAATCTCTCGATTAGCCATCATAGTATCGGCTAAAGACTCGGCATATTCACTTAGACAAGTAGATACACCCTGATTACAGTCTTGCGTCACATGTCTATACAAAAAAATAGATGAGCGATTGAAGATTGTCTATCTCTTCCTCGTCGAAATAATAATGAATCAACGGGTCTTGATCGAGAGACTGGCTGTGAAGGGCGAGAAAAGGAACAACTATAAGCCCGAAACAAATAACGATCTTTTTCATTGGTTCAAATTGTTACATATCCTGAACAATCGCTTTTTTAGGAATATAAATACTCCACATACCCAGTAGGGTTTCTGATGTATCAGTGGGCAAAGCCAATGCCGTGCGTAGCGAGTCGTTGAGCGTAACCGGATGAGTATAGAGCAGCGTATCTTGACCAATGCGTTGCACATTACCAATCAATTCTTGCTGCTGTTCCTGACTGTAGCGGTAGGCTTCCAGAATTTGCTGTTCTTTTTCCTGTAGATTGCCAGTCTGAGTAGACACTGGAATCCAATGAACGGTAGCATCGCCCGCAAAGGTGTGTACCGATTGACTTTGTACGTAGGTCGTAAAGTCAGTCTCAGGTTTTTCTTCTTTATACTGCTTTATCAAGAGCGAAAGCATCTGCTGAGCCATTGAGCCACCTTGCTGGTAAGCTGCCTCGGTAATCTCTTCAGGAGTTACTCGCTTGGGTTCCCGTTGAGCCATTTCTTCTTGCACCGCAGTGGTATCTACTCGTTGCTCTCCAGTGCCGCCACAGGCAGAAATAATTGCGAGAAGCAGTAAAGCTGAGTATCGTATCATAAGCACAATTGATTGTTAAGTATTAACCCAAAGCGATTGATAAGTGTTAGAGCTTCCGAAGAATAGCACTCAAAGTCGTCCAACTGCAGACTAAAAAAAACATTACCCCACCTGAATTAGCACGTCTTTTTGCTCAACAGTTTCACCAAAGGCTTCTAACGAAAGGCCAAGAGATTGAGTGTATTGAATAAAGCTCGCTTCGTACTCGTTTTCTACCGCAACTAGTAAGCCACCGCTCGTCTGTGGATCGCATAGCAATGCTTTCTGCTCATCGCTTATTGGGCTGATCTTGGTACCATAGCTATCCCAATTACGCTGGGTTCCCCCCGGAATACTATCCTGCCCAATGTAGTAGTCTATACCTTCAAAGCGAGGTACTTTGTCATAATTAACAATCGCACTGATTTGGCTAGCTTCACAGACTTCGGCCAAATGACCTAGCAAGCCAAACCCAGTGACATCTGTCATAGCTTTTACGTAAGAAAGACGACCGAACTGTATACCGGCATAATTCAACTGTAGCATACTTTCCAAAGCAATTTGAAAATCAGCCTCTTTTACTATTCCTTTTTTCTGAGCGGTAGTCAGAATACCAACTCCTAATGGCTTGGTTAAAAAGAGTTTACAGCCTGGGGTCGCCTGATCATTTCGTTTGATGTGTTCCACCAAGATTTGTCCGGTAACCGCTAGTCCGAAAATGGGTTCGGGAGCATCGATACTGTGCCCTCCCGCCAGCGGAATATTCGCTTTACGGCAAGCCGCTTTCGCACCGGCAATCACTCGCTGAGCTACTTCTGCTGGAACCTTATCAATCGGCCAGCCCAGAATTGCGATGGCCATCGTGGGTTTTCCGCCCATCGCGTACACATCACTCAGCGCATTCACCGAAGCAATTTGCCCGAAGTCAAACGGATCATCTACGATGGGCATGAAAAAATCGGTGGTGCTAATGAGGGCTTGCCCCTGCCCTACGTCGTATACTGCCGCATCGTCTTTGGTACTATTGCCGACAATCAAGTTAGGATCGTAAAAATCGTCATCAGAAGCTAAGATGCTTTCCAGCACTTTAGGAGATATTTTACAGCCGCAACCAGCTCCGTGGCTGTATTGGGTAAGTCGGATAGGTTCTTTTTCCTGCATGCTCATATAGGAGTTAGATTAGAGTGAAGGTTATTATTGGCAACAAATTTCCGAATCAGTCGGGCATTCGTTCGTGGATCGTCGGTTGGGCAGTCTAGAGAGTAGCGCAGGGATTTGGGTTTACGTTCCAGATTGCGTTGATAGCTACCATCATAGTACTCTAACAGTAAATCAGCCACATCAGCTAGTCGATTTTCCTCCAGTGCTTGCAAGGCTTGCTGGGTGCGTAGTCCGCCCAACCGCCGTTCAATAGTCTGAATCGCCTCGGCTAGCTTTACTAGGTCGAGATGACCGTAATCCCGCACCAGACGCTGAACCCGCAGCGCGCGAGGAACTTCTACTACCACGACTGGAGCCTGCTTCATATGCTCCCAAAACTCGTGCGGAAGCTGCACTCCGCCAATACTGAATGACTCATCTTCTACCCAAATGGTGCGGGATAGATCGAGCGAACGCCAAACCGCAAATAAGCTATTCTGGAATTGCTCAGACGAAGGTTGCATTTTCTGTCCAATCCCCCCGAAGGCGGAACCCCGATGATTGGCTAGTTTCTCTAAATCAATAACCTGTTCGCCCTGCTGTTTTAGTTCCTGTAGTATTTCAGTTTTACCGCTTCCGGTAGCTCCGCCTACAATTAGAATGGGTAGTGGGTTCTGGTAGATTTCCAGTACGGCTCGACGATAGGCTTTGTAACCGTCTACCAGCGTGTGAGCTTGTAATCCGGCAGTATTGAGTAGCCAAGCTACGCTTTCGCTTCGCATTCCGCCTCGCCAGCAATGCACCAGCACTTGTCTGTCTACGGCCAATTCACTAGCGGTTTCTACCAGATTACGCATTTTTGGACCAACGATATCCAAACCTTGTAGTAGTGCTTCGTAACGTCCGGTCTGCTTGTACAACGTACCTACCTGCGCCCGTTCTTCATTAGAGAATAATGGTAGATTATGCGCTCTGGGAATATGTCCCGACTGGTACTCGGCGGGAGATCGGACATCCAGTATGGGGATACTCGATGACTGCTCGAGAAATGCACTTATGGGTAAGTGAGCCATGTCGTTCTATTTTAAATATCGCTTACGATATACATCCCGACACAGTATTAGGCACTAGGCTTTATTTTGCTTTCACTTCGGATTTTCTTGAAATAGGCAATAATTTCTTCTTTTGTCATTCTTGACAATTCTTCGCTCAATTCATCACGCTGCTCACGCATAAATTTTACTGCATCAAATTCTTTTTTCGCTTTAGCTCTCATAGTCAAACAGGTCTCTTGGCGATCGGATTTCTAATCTTCGATATCCGTTTTTGATGTTTATTGAATTATAACTTCGTATTCGATCAACGTTTACAATATGTTTGAAATTCCAACTAATGAGTAAATCCGCATTTTTTATTGTGGCCAATGCGATATGTACGCAATCTGCAAAGCTTGTCATGCCAACGACTTTTTCTCTAACGTACTCGTTAGCTAAAGTCAGCGTTTCATTGTCTTCATCTACAAATTCAGTATAATCTGCATTTAAATCCAACACTAATTTTTGAACCCTTTCAGGTGCATTTTGCAGTTCACGCTGTAAGGCAGCAGAAAGCAGGATCTTAAATTTGCCTTCCATAATTCGGTTAAAGAATGGTCTGGTAAATTCTTCAAACTCAATATCGTAATATCCACCGAAGACAGAAGTATCTAAATAAACCCGTTGTTTTTTCATTCTATGAGTTCACGGAATTCAACGAAAGAGCTTAATTAGACGAATTAATCACTGTCTCGCGAATTTGCTCTTCGGGCAAGCCGCCTTCGGTTCCGGCAACTACCATTGATACCGAGGCATCTCCGGTTACGTTTACCACCGTTCGGCACATATCGATAATCCGGTCGGGGGCGAGAATTAGAGCTAATCCTGCAGCAGGTACGCCAATGGCTTCTAAAACAATTACCAGCATCACTACGCCCGCTCCCGGTACCGCTGCCGTTCCAATGGAGGCTAGTGTCGCCGTTAGCACAATCATTAATTGGCTGGTGAGCGACAAACCTAACCCCAATGCTTGGGCAATAAATACGGCGGCTACGCCCTGGTACAGACTAGTACCATCCATATTAATGGTAGCTCCCAAAGGCAATACAAAGCTGGATACCTCTTCGGAAACTCCCAGATCATTCTGCACCACTTCCATGGTTACGGGGAGGGTAGCCGCACTAGAACTGGTACTGAAGGCCAGTAGTTGAGCTGGGCGCATCGCTCGAAAGAACTTCTTGTATTTTACCTTGACAAATATCTTAAAGATCGCTGGATAGACAACCGCCACCATAATGAGCAGACCAGCAATCACAGTCATGGTGTACCACAGCAAGGCATAAAGTAGCGTGAAGGCTTCATCGGGATTATCCCCCCCAATTTCTACAATCAGCGCGGCAATCAGGGCAAATACGCCATAGGGAGCCAGTAGCATAATAAACTCTACGATCTTGATGATTACATCATTTAGCCCATCAAAAAAGGCAATGACTGGTTGACCTTTATCACGAGGCACTTGTAGCAGAGCAATACCAATAATGAGCGCCACAAATACCACTTGCAACATAGCACCGTTGTTCGCAAAGGCTTCAAACACATTTTGAGGGACAATATCTACCAGGGGTTGCAGCGGTCCGGCATCCCGTACTCCCTGGGCTACTCCCTGCCGACTTTCTACGTCGCCACTGTACAATGCCATTAAGTTTTCGCGGGTAGATTCCGGTAGTTTTTTACCGGGCTGTACAATATTGACCAGAATCAGTCCAATAGTAATAGCAATGGTGGTAGTTGCTAAGTAAGTTAGTATCGTTTTACCTCCCATGCGCGATAGTTTGGAAACATCTCCTAGATTGGCTATTCCTACAATAAGTGAAGCCAGTACCAGGGGCACCGCAATCATCTTCAATGAATTAACGAAGATGGTTCCGAAGGGCTTAATATACTTGACGGTAATAGCGGGGTCCCAGCCAAACTGAATGCTGGCTAAGCCATACAGCAACCCAAGCACTAAACCAATAATAATCTGCGTGTGTAGCGGTAGTTTTTTCATGTAGTGTAGTTCAACGTATGTACGCTTGAAAAGAGCAACCGTAAAAATGCAAAATCCCTTGGGTAAATACTAATAGGAAAATCATGAACGCCGAAAGTTAACTACCCAAACAGTTAGCTATTAGCCATTTACTGATATGATATTTGGCTAAAACTATTTTTACGCGAACAAGCTTTGGTTTTACTCTATGGTTATTGGCTCCTGCTACCTGCATCAGCATCAGCATCAGCACCAAACATCAGTTAATACCGCGCTACGGTTTTGATTTTCGCCTAACTACTACATGGTTTTATTATAGTATTCGTCTCTACTCATTAGCTAGACGTTGAATGAGCTGTTTGTTCAACCGGGCGAGATCGGTATTACCTGCTACTTCCGATAGCTTCTTTGAACGTTTAGCTGCCTTTATTGCCTCCTCATTCTGGTCCAAATCAGCCAGAATTAATGCTTCGCGGTACACCTGAAAAAATAGAGCATCGTCATGCTTGGTTACTTCTTGAATATAAGCTAGAGCTCGTTCAAGGTCAGTCTGGGCTTCGTGCAAATACAGAGCTGCCTGAAAATAATCATTACGACTGGGGCCAGCCATTGCTCGATCAATAGTTGTCATCATCCGCTGGTGTACCTCCGTTTGTACTGAAAAGCGAGCTTCAGTTTGATCCCACCGCAGCACCAATGAAGCTTCATCTAGCTGAATATCTTCTATGCCGATGGTAAAAGTTTCGGTAGAATACGGGAGGTTGACTAATGGAGCGGTTACTTCTATTGCAGGTGTAGCATCGGTGTAACTCTGCCAGTTACGACTTTCGTAGAGGTAGAGCAGTAATGTCCAGTGCTGAGACTCAATTCGGCTAAGAATGGCGTACTCACCTTTAGGAACCGAAGTATTGACCAAGGTAATATCTTCAGAAACGGTTAGTTTAGTAGCTACATTCGCGCCCGTACGCCACAATTCACCGAAACGAACGACTCCTTTCTCGCCAAAAATAGCGCGATCTCGTGCACTTGGTCGGGAATAGGTAACTTCTATATTCGTAAAGCCAATCTGTTGGTGTACGGTTGCAGTTGGGCTCATGGCGGGAGCTACCACCTGTGCCCCGGCGCTCACAATGCACATTACAATAGATAGAATCAGTAGAAATAGTTCTTTTATCATAGTTCAGTGAGTTAAAGTAATCTTACGATACACTACGGAAGTATTCGCTCGGCGAACGGCCAATAATCTCCTTAAACGCTTTATTAAAGGTGGATTTCGAATTGAAGCCTGCTTCTTGAGCCAGTCCAAAGAAAGTGAGTTCTCGCGCCCGATCCGTTTTAGCCAGTTTGATAAATTCTTTGATGCGGTAGTAGTTGACGTACTCAAAAAAGTTCATGCCAATACGCTCATTAAGAAGGCGGGCTAGTTCGGGACTGCTCACTCCTAGTAAGCCCGCCAATTCTGATTTGAGCAGTTTCCGATTGAGGTAGGGTTTCTTCGCTTCCATAAGTCGCTCCAGGCGATCTTTCAGATCATCCAACTCAATAGCGGAAAATTTAGATTGAGCATACTTTTGAGATTCTACCGAAGGCATCACCGTAAAGAGTTCCGGTGCTTGCAGAGCGTAAAACGCAATAAATAGAATCAATAATGCAATACTTATCCAGACTACTTGCCACACTACTCGGTTAAACATCGGTAGCCCAAATATGCCACCTATGTATAGAACCAGCCAGGTTAGCATACATCCGCCAACTGCTAATAAGAAGAAAAAGAAAAACCTGGTTTTAACTGCGTAGCTTATTTCGCTGGATAAAGTTTGCCGAAACTTCTGAAAGCTACGTAAGCTCATAACCCAGTACGTTAGGTTAAAGACTAATCCAATACCTACGAACAGTGCGATATTGCGAAACTGCTCTCCCGAAGCAGCCCTCATCTGTAAAGTTTCGTCGCTAGGCAGCATAAAGGTGAAGACAACCCCTACGTTAAATAGCACTGCTGGGAGGTAATGCCATCCGTCACGATACGTGGCGGGACGTTTTAGTAGAGCCGATTGCGTAAACAAATAAATAGTAGGTCCGAAGAGTAGAGTAGCAAACTCAGAGAAAATCACCCAGCGATAGTTGTTGGTAACTAGCCCCGATAGATATACCACACGCCCTAGTAAGCCTACGGCCAGTAGCGCGATAAAGATTAGAATATAGCCGTTTATCCGTTTGCGCTGAGTAGGCGACAATCCGTATACTGCCAGCAGTAGTAGACACTGAAAGAAGCTTAGGTATACCAGTTGATTTAATAGAGTTTGCACTTGGAGATTACTATAATGTGAAAGCGTTGAGGTGTAAAACCCCTTGATGATCTAGTGCCTGCGTATTCTCTACAAAAGCTTCGTAGGCTTCCCGATCATCCCAAGTAACTACGGTCATTAGGTCGGGCTGATAGTAGTAGCCGAAGGGAGAAGTTCCGTCCTTCAGCAATAGTACTACTTTTCCACCGGCTTGCTCTACCCGCTGCAACCACTGCTGTTGATACTCTTGAAAAGCGCCCTCGTCTTTCTGCCAAAGAGAGGTAACAACGTTAAATTCTTCCCTATCAATAGTAAAATCAAGGGTGCTGGGTACTTCGTAGTAAGTAAGGTAAAAATTAGGCCAAATAGCTCGGCGTTGCGCATGAAAATCGGGTACTTCTTTCTCAATTTCGTGCAGAAACTGTTCCCGCTTTTCAAGGTTCTGCCATTTGCCTAAAATCATAGAACCCGGCTGGTAGTTTCCTTGAGTAAGCTCTTTTACTTTAAACCCTGGTAGCCCTTCGTAACTCATTCGGGTAGCTACCGGAAACGCCGTTTGTCCGTAGATTTTAAATAGAGAGTCCGACCCGGGATTTTGAGATAGCAGGAGGATATCCAATACCTCCCCAGCCTCAAAGTGGTAGGTGCTTACCGAAGACTGGGCTACCGATGGTAAAGTGATGAGGGAAAATAAGAAGCTGATTATTCCACAAATAAAATACTGCATAAGTGCTCTGTTAAATAATTAATGATGGGCACAAATGTAGAGACAACATATACGCTGAAAAAGCAATTACCCCCGCAAACAGATACGAATACAGTATGCGTACAACTTTTAGCACGTTGAGGTGACTGATCGGACTATGGATGATAGGGTAAGAAGTTTGTAGTAGCTTCTACGTGAATTGACATGTTAACTTAAGTGCAAAACACACGTTGTTATTGCCGGATAAGGGTTATTTATACCGTCAGGTTAGCTTGTCATTACTTCTATGCATTCAGTTCGTGTACGCCATGTATACATATTTTTGTATCCCTTATTTATACTTCCTACCTTAGAATAACAAGAAACTATTGCCAATGGAACGCACCGCAACGAACCTTCTATCATTAGAAGAATACAATCAGCTAGAAGAAGAAACCAGCGTACGCTATGAATACCACGATGGTGAGGTATTTGCGATGGCGGGTGGATCGCCCAAGCACGGAATTATTGCGGGTAACATTATTAGACTAATTGGCAATCATTTAAAGGATGGTTGTACAGTGGGCAGCAGTGATCTAAAGTTTTATATCGAGTCTATTAACAAATCACTTTATCCCGATGCTTCTGTAATCTGCCGACCGTACCAAACATCAGATCATGACCGTAATGCACTTACCAATCCAATACTTTTAGTAGAAGTGCTATCGGAAGGTACCTCAAATTATGACCGCGGCTCTAAGTTCCATTATTACAGCGAACTACCTTCGTTGCGGGAATATGTGCTGATAGAACAGAATATGTGGAAAGTAGAAACTCGTTATCGAGACACAACTGAAGAAAAGTGGAAGATGGATTGGTTTGAAGGGGAAGATGCTTCCGTTACGCTACACGCTATGAATGCTACTATTCCTCTAGCGGAGATATACCAAGAAACGGAAGATTTGTAAGGGCACAAATCTAACTTCTGATTTACTTCTTATTCTTTAAAAACTCATCGGTAAAGTGCGCCTACCGTCTGGGCTAAGAGAATTTATTGGCATTATACTCTTTAGATCTGCCCTTCGGAACTGATAAACTTTGCCACTGCTCCCCTTTAATCATCTTGCCCAGATAGGTAATCTGCCCCACATGATAGGCGTAGTGAGCCAGTTGGCGATTGATCGCTTCTACCACCGTATGACCCATATTACGGATATATACAACTTCCTCAAAGTTATCATCATTTACCGAATCCAAGGCTAGGAAAAGGCAACGCCATCCTTCGTCCCACTTGCTGAGTAACTCCGCTTTGCTTTTGATACGGTCTTCGAATTCCTCATCACGGTTATGCCCCTCTTTTTCTCCATCAGTAGTCAGAAAATCCGTCCAGCGGGAGAGCATATTGCCACTTAGATGATTGACAATAATGGCAATAGAGTTATTATTCGTACTATATTCCCAGAAAAGCTCTGCTTCGGTAAGTTGGACGAAGGTTTTATCGCCTAACGAGCGGTAGTAGGCAAATTGCCTCTTTACACTTTCCAGATAGTTCTCAATCATAGCGTTGTCTTTTCTATGTATACGCTTTGTAGCGACTTAGGGTGGACATCGTACTGTTCACTGTCTATTTTTCTTTATGAATGAGCAAAATGACACAAACCTCGAAAAGCCCACGTAGCTTTTGTGCCGAAAACGACGAGTTTGAAAAGAGGCTTTGAGTTATATTGCGGTTATACGGGAGATAGACGCGGAGCGACCCACGTAATAATGCCCCCCTATATTAGTGCCAATTAGATTGAATGAAAGGAATAACGATCTTTACTTTTCTATTTCCACTAACCACATCTTTGGTATTTATCTGTTGTGAAAATTCTACTAAAG
>JGI12210J13797_10467386_pt1 | contig 22460 bp, 18 predicted proteins | sample ElkSlonscriptome_3_FD_13797 | JGI IMG/M metagenome (IMG submission 13797)
GAAGGGTGCAAATCCGTAATCGCTCTCGCCTATCCCTATCCCGCAACGCCGGCGATCGACCGAGCGGAGATGCCCAATGGCACGGGCAAGGTCGCTCGCTATGCTTCGACAGGCGACGATTATCACGACGTGCTTCATCCAAAGTTGAAAATGCTATGCAATACCCTTCGCAACTGGAAGCCTGAATCAAAAGCGAGGGGCGTGGTCGATACGGCACCGATCATGGAGCGTCAATTCGCGGAACTGGCGGGAATCGGTTGGCGAGGCAAGAACACGCTGCTCCTTGACAAAGAACTCGGCAGTTATTTTTTTATTGCTTGCGTTTTGACCGACGTGGAATTGCCAGCCGATTCACCTCATCACGCCTCGCATTGTGGGACCTGTACCGCATGCTTGGATGCATGTCCGACGGCTGCGTTTGTCAAACCGGGCATTCTCGATGCAACTCGTTGTATCAGCTATTTGACGATCGAGCATCGAGGAGCGATTGACGAGACGTTGCACGAAGGAATAGGGGATTGGGTTTTCGGATGCGACGTTTGCCAAGAAGTTTGTCCGTGGAATCGAAAGCCTACTCAGAAGAACAATTCAGAAAATCTTTCCCAGAGTGAAACACCGCTTCGGACATTCCCACTCGAATCGGTGAATGAAGAGAGCGAAGAATCTTTCCGGCGAAAGTATCGCAAGACAGCGCTTTGGCGAACTCGCTTAGCGGGGATACAGCGCAACGCGAAAATTGTCATCCGCAATCAGAAACCATAGGCGGGTCTCTCGAGATTCCTAGGGGCGTCTCGTGAGAGAGACAGCTACTTCGTTTTCATCATCGCTTCGAGCGAGAGTTTTAGTTGGGCGCGAGCACGACTGAGTCGGCTACGGACGGTTCCGATTGAAATATCGAGTATTTCGGCGATCGTTTCGTAGGACCGGTCCTCCATTTCTCGCAGCACCAGGATGGCACGATGTTCATCAGTCAATTGATCCATGGCAGCCCGAACCATCGAGATTCGCTCTTGCTGTAGCATTGGTTCGTCGACCGATGCCACTCGCTCGTCCGACAGTTCGATGCCGCTTTTCTCTTGGAATTGATCGAGCGACACCCTCGCTCGTTTTCGCCGGCGGCGAGTTAAAGCGGTGTTGAAAGCGATTCGATAAAGCCAAGTAAAAAACTGGCTGTTGCGTTGGAACGTATCGAGTTTGACAAAAGCGCGAATGAACGCCTCTTGCACCACCTCTTCGGCTTCGTCGGGCGATCCAGTCACCTGGATCATCGACGCAAACAAGCGATCCTGATTGAGCAAAACCAAACGGGTAAATGCCGTCCGATCGCCTTTCAAGGCTCGGTCAATCAGATCCGGCTCTTCGCCCACGCCGCCACTCTTTCGAAACAGAGGTAAAGGTTCATTTTCGAGTCATTGATGTTTGCAGGACAGGTTTGCAATCTGCCCTACGCCTGTGATCGCTGCGTTTGGTGTCGTTTTGCAATGATTATCGCTTGGTTCTAAGAACGGAGCGACCGGAACGGAGCCACATTGCGGCGAAACCGCTTTGAAGATCTAAGTTTACCTGAAATCCGTCCTGAAACGAGTCCTCTCGGAGACAAAGATGACAGCCATTAATGTGTTCACTACGTAAAACGATGTCGACCATATTTACTAAAATACGATAATTGTTCGCAACTTGTTTGGTGGTGATACGAAAACATTAGCAACCTGTGCGGTTCCCCATTCATTTACCCGGTGGTTTCGGTTCCATTGACGATTCTAATTTCGTGAGGTTCTTTTATGAGTAAAACCAAAAGCAGTGCTCCCCTCGTTGCTCCTCTTCAGGGTGAAGATTTGGCAAGATTTATGTATTCGTTTGCGACGATGAAGTACATTGCAACGAATTCAAAAAACGTGGAACGCAGTGATGCTTGGACCGTCGCTGGCCCTACGAGTATTGGCGTATCCGATTTTCACTTCGATTCTCCCGCGTTCATTTCGGCAGTGAATCAAGAATATCAAACGTTGTGGACTCGGATGGACGGTGTGATTGCTCGTGCAAAGCCGGAACAGCAAGTTGAGGCATTCAACAACTGGATTAACGCCGCCAAGAAGCAGTGCCGTCAATTTCAACGGACTTACTCCTCGCACATTGACAATTTGAACAAGACAAATGCCCGCATGGCTGCGGTTTTAGGATTCGCGATCCGTTCGGCGGCGGTCGGCCAAGCGTGTGCGGAAATCGCGTTGACATTATCTGGCATTGGGCTGGCAGGAGGAGGCGTTGTCAAAGTTGTCGCCTCGAGCAGTACCAAAATGATCGTTGGCGAATTTGTGACGGCGGTCGGTACCAGTTCCGCGATCAGCGTAGCGGAAACTTGGAGCCAAACAAAAAACTGTGACGCGGTGATGGTGATGATGCCTGCGACCATTGCCACCGAGGGATTGAAAGCAGCACCTGGTACCTATGCGGAAACCCTTTCTCAAAACGCCGACAAGCTCTTAAAAGAAGCTCCAAAGCATCTTCAAAATTCCAAGGTCGCGCAAACGCTCGAAACGAACATCCGAAGCATGAGGGGACGCCCCTTGCCGAACAATATTCGCAGGACATTGATGAGAAAGGTTAGTTCCCAAAAACAACTTGCCTACGAAAAAACACGAACAGCCAACTCGAATACTTCGGCCTCGAAAGGCTTAAAGTTTCTCGGTTATTTGATCGCAGTTAAATCCACGCACGACAGTTTGAAGAAAATGGTCGATCATTGGAACTTCAAAGTTTAGGCGAATGAGACTGCAACAATGGCAAAGTGATTCTTTTCTGTTAAGCTATTGAACGTTCAGGTTTCTTATACCCTTTGTGTTCCATTGCCATGCAGGTCCAAAAAGCAGTCATCACCGCCGCAGCACCCAATCAAAATACGCTGCCGCTACAACAGCTCGTTGATCGCGGTGGCGAAGTAAAAACGGCATTACAGTTGATCGTCGCTGAGACGCTCGCCGCCGGTGTCGAAGAAATTTGCGTCGTCATCCGACCGGGTGATCAAGAAGCTTATGAACAAGCCGCGGGCACCGAACTGACCAGCATTCTGTTTGTCGAACAACCCGAGCCCAAAGGCTACGCCGATGCGATTTACCGAGCCAAGGGCTTTGTCGGCAACGATCCTTTCTTGCATCTAGTCGGCGATCATTTGTACCTCAGTTCGACCGAAGTGCCCTGTGCGAAGCAGTTGATCCAAATCGCGAACGAATTCGAGTGTTCGGTATCTGCGGTGCAATCGACTCGCGAGAATAAATTGCCCTACTTTGGGATTGTCAGTGGGCCGTTGGTGCCTCGCCGCAGCGACATTTACGAAGTCGAACGGGTCTTCGAAAAGCCAACCCCGACATTCGCCGAACAAGAATTGGTAACACCGGGGCTTAGGGCGGGACACTACCTCGGTTTCTTTGGGATGCACGTGTTGACCCATGGAGTGATGGCGGCGATTGAACCCTTGATCTCGGGGCCGTCAGCCCAACAAGCGACGCTTTCCGACGCGATGGCGATTCTGTCATCGCGCCAACGCTATTTGGCCTATCAGGTTCACGGTTCGAGGTACAACTTGGGGTTAACCTACGGCCTTCTAAATGCTCAGTTGGCGATCGGTTTGTCAGGCAAGGATCGGGATCAAATTCTAACGGAACTTGTGGAACTGCTCGCCAGCCGACCTGAAGGAGTACCTAGCGAGTGAACCGACTTATCGATATCATCACGTCCGACGACGATGTTATTCGCGACCAGTCCCTTGAATCGGTATGCGACGAGGCGACGCTCGCCGAACTGCTCGGCCATGCAGCCGAGCTCGATGCGTTCCGGCGCCATCAGAGCAACTTGTACTGGCGAGTCCGCGCGCTCTTCTTTTTAGCGTCAATCTATCGGTATTTCTTGCCCAACCGATTGCCCGTGCGGCAATCGGGCCATATTCCGTTTGAAGGTTACGAGCACGTGCTGTCTCGCCGCTTCAAAGAAGCGATCGATTGTTTCTTAGCGGCCCAGAAGTCTGGTGGCGCTAGCGATGGCCTGGCGAGTGCTTTGTCACAGGCGTATCACCAACTTGGTTTTCAAACCTTGGCGGATCAAGTGCGACGAAGCGTGCGGACGGTTCGTGGAAATCAATGGATGTTTCGCGTCGGGCATCCCGATGATCATCCGTTGAGAATTCGACCTGAATTGACCGTCGTCGATCCGGCGACTCAAACCACACCGCTACTAAAGGAAACCACCGCGGTTCGAATGGATTTTTCGCATAGTGCATGGAGCGATATTTTCTTCTTGGGGATGGACTTTCCCGAAGGGGCGCGAGTTTTGAATGTTTCGGTCGACCTCGCGGTTCGTGGTCGCGATCACGAAACCAAACCGCCGATCGAAACCTATTTGCGCGTGATCGATGAACCGGTGATCCGGTTGGTCAGCGTCGACCTCGGTGCGACGACGTCGCTGCATTCGATCGCCGACACGTTTGACTTTGCTCGCGACTACTTGGGCCTGCTCAAAGCAGCATTGGTTGCCTCGGGAATCGTTCCGCCCGGACTCGAAGGATGTCGCGAATCAATCGCTGATCTGCTCGGCGTGATGCTCGGCCCAGGACGCGGTTTGGAATTGGTTAGCAATATCAATGACATTCCCAAAGGATCGCGGCTAGCGGTTTCAACCAATTTGCTCGGTTCGTTGATTTCGATTTTGATGCGGGCAACCGGCCAAGTGCGTGCGTTTGAGGGGGCTCTCGACGAGAACGATCGACGACTAGTCGCGGCGCGAGCTATCTTGGGCGAATGGATTGGTGGCAGCGGTGGTGGATGGCAAGATTCCGGCGGCGTGTGGCCAGGCATCAAGTTGATATGCGGAACGACGGCTGAAAAGGGCGACCCGGAATACGGAATTAGCCGCGGGCGACTGATGCCAGTCCACCATGTTCTTGATCACAAAACGATCAGCGATCAAACACGAGAGAAAATTCAACGAAGTCTCGTCTTGGTTCACGGCGGAATGGCGCAAAATGTCGGCCCGATTTTGGAAATGGTCACTGAACATTACCTTTTGAGAAACGAAAAGGAATGGCAAGGCCGAAAAGAAGCGATGATCATTCTTGACGAGGTGGTCGACGCCCTCAAAGCGGGCGACCTCAAGCGTGTCGGGGAGGTGACGACTCGTAACTTCGAAGGTGCACTGCAAACAATCATTCCGTGGGCAACCAATCGCTTCACCGATCTGCTAATCGAGCAATGCCGCGACCGCTACGGCGACAAGTTTTGGGGGTTTTGGATGCTCGGCGGTATGGCCGGCGGCGGAATGGGATTCATTTTTGACCCCGAAGTGAAGTCCCAAGCACAGGCTTGGCTCGGTGAAGTGATGATCGAAACCAAGCAAACCCTGTCTACGTCGCTTCCTTTTGCGATGGATCCAGTCGTCTATGATTTTTCGATCAACGACCGCGGAACCTTTGGGGAACGATTGACAGGCGAATCGGCGATGCTGCCAGATCGCTATTACGCATTGGTATTGCCAGAATTATTGCGTACACCGCTACGCGAGTTATCGCGGAGGACGCGAAGTGAACTGGAACGCATCAGCGAGCGATGTCGTGATGCCGATTCAGGCCGCCAGACCGCCAGTTTGTTGCTCGGTAGCGTGCTGCCGTCGGTGTCGAGCGACGCTCAGCAAGAATCGTCGTTACATATGGTTCTATCAGAGATTGGCTTTGATCGTGTCCAACACGAACAAATCCGTTCCGATTTGTTGAGTGGACGAATCGGTTTGGCGCAGAACCGATTGTCGGCAAATACGATGATTGAGGATGTTCTGCCCGAACAAGTGGTCGATTTGCGTGATGCCATCGAGCGAAAGTATGTCGACTTGGGGCGAAAAGCGATTCAAAATGGATCGGTGGCTGTGATTACCTTAGCCGCTGGCGTCGGTAGCCGATGGACCGAGGGCGCGGGCGTTTGCAAGGCCCTTCATCCGTTTAGCCGATTCGCTGGGCGACACCGTAGTTTTCTTGAAGTTCATCTAGCAAAAAATCGAGCGATTTCCCAAAAATACGGTCATTGCATTCCACATGTTTTCACCACTAGCCATTTAACGGACCAGCCGATTCGGCAATACTTGGACCGACACGACTCGTTCGGTTTTGGTGACGAACTTGTGGTGTCGACAGGACGTAGTGTCGGTTTGCGAATGGTTCCCACCGTTCGCGATTTACGATTCTTATGGGAAGAAACGTCTCAGCAAATCCTGGACGAACAACAGCAAAAGGTTCGCGAAAGTGCTCGTTCGGCACTGATCGATTGGGCAAAATCCGCTGGCGAAGCGAGCGACTATACGGACAACGTACCGAGTCAATGTATCCACCCGGTTGGCCACTGGTATGAAGTTCCCAATTTGCTCCGAAGCGGAGTGCTGCACCAATTGTTGCAATCCAACGAGGACCTTCGTTACTTATTGCTTCATAACATCGATACCCTTGGTGCGAACGTCGATCCTGGTTTCCTAGGTCGTTTTATCGATGGTGGAAAAACGCTAACCTTTGAAGTCATCACGCGCCGGTTGGAAGACCGTGGCGGTGGATTGGCATTGGTCAACGGTCGGCCTCGTTTGGTCGAAGGGCTAGCTATGCCAAATGAACGAATCGAGTTTGATCTACCATTTTACAACTCGATGAATACTTGGATCGACATCGATGGATTGTTACAAGCGTTTGGGCTGACACGAAAGGATTTGTCGAATCAAACTCGAGTCGACCAAGCGGTGCGAAAAATGGCTCTCAGGTTACCAACTTACATCACGCTAAAAGACGTCAAAAAACGCTGGGGCAACGCCCAGGAGGACGTTTTTCCGGTGGCTCAGTTTGAAAAACTATGGAGTGACATGACGGCACTGCCAGAGATCACCAGTTCGTTCTTTGCGGTCCCACTAAGACGCGGTCAACAATTGAAGGCTCAAGCCCAACTCGATCCCTGGCGTCGAGACGGCAGCGCCGCTTACATCGATTCGCTCTGTTGTTGGTAAAGCCAATAGGTGATCGCTGCTTACGACCAGCATTTCGGAGAAAAAGCCGACGGTGAGGTTTTGGTCAGCAAATAGATCACCCGTAAGTGTCTCGTATTGACGCCCTTAGAATGGAAAACCAGTAGCCTTGTTTCATCTTGACCTAAAACCGTGTCGAAATTGCGATTGCGGGGGGACGATTGGACGAAGCGTTCTCGCTTTTGAAATCGTCGACGGCCCGAGGACATCGCGATGGGCAACGGCAGCCGAGCTTGGCACTGGAAGATGATCCCGTACCGCTCTATTTGCGAATGGCGATCGCCGTTGTTACTTGTTTGTTGTTTTTTTCCGCTGCGTGCGTAACCGACCCCGATAGCTGGTTCTGGGGTGACGTTCTTTCTTGTTCGATCGTGTTTGCCGTTTGCAACTCGCTGGCCTGCTGGTTCTTCTTGTCAACCTTACCTCGATCCGTCGGGTGGGGTTGGGCGATCGTGACTCGGATCATTGCGATCGTGCCGCTGATACTGGTAGTGGGTATCCTAGTGATCTGGGAAGAATTCGGTGCTTACCTCGGTGTAATCTGGGGTCTGATGGCCGTGTACGCGATCCTGGACGCTCGCTGTCTGGTCTCGCGTGATCGATATCCCCGCGTCGGTCTCGTCAAGACGTTGCTTGCTAGCGGAATCGCAGCGATGGTCACGACAATGATCGACGAGAGCCAGAATTACACAATGTTCGTCGGCATTTTGGCGATCTCATCGGCCATCGCGATCCAAGTGCTTGCGCCGCTTGGCCGTGCAGTGGTGCGCAGTGAGGCAACGGGGCGTGAGGAAACAGATCACAAGAATGCAGCTGCGTCTGATCAACAAAACGTTTGGCTACCGTCGGAAGCCGCATTAAACAAAACCAACCAACTTGTATAGGTCCGTCGGCTCAGGGATTGTCTACTGGGGGAGTGGGATTCGCCAACATTCCTTCGCGCAAAGGAGTTCTGGCCAAATCCGCTAGGCCATTTATTGTTCAAACTGTCCACAAACTATGCGTATACCTTGAGGAAATTTGATGGAGATGTAGCCAGCTGGAATCAGTATTATTGGATTGTTTGCTGTCGAATGTGCCGAACCTTTGGCTCAAAGCATTGGTGAGATCCTTCAGCAGCAAGAGCTGGTGGCCGGGTTGGACGAAGCGAGCCAAGGTGAAGGCGTCCAATTTTTGATCCGCATGGAAGATAACTTCGGCCATCAAGCTGATCGGTTCGTGAGTGCGTTCATGAAGTCGCTGCAAAGACGATTCCCCAGCGCCGAATTGATTCGGCGAAGTGTCGTTCCTAACGAGGCGATGAAGCTCAAAAGCGACGAAGTCAGCCTAACGCTATCGGCTCAGGTTGAGAGGATCGAATCCGCTTCATGGGAATCCAGTGTCGAATCCTCAAGCGGCGACATAGTCTGCCAAATTGCTACTGACGGCAACACGACCGACGTAAAAGCTCGGTTTGCTAATAAACCATGGGTGACTCGATTTGATGAAGTCGTTTCCAAGTTTCCCAATCGGCGATTTGTCGTCGGTTACAGTTCGGAGCTGACGTCTTCGGAATCGCAGGCTCGCCAATCCGCGTTGGAGAACGTTCGCTCGCAGATTGATGTCACGTATAATGGTGGTGGGAGGTTCACGATTGCTGACGAGCACGTGGTGGATCGCTTCGCGCAAAAACTGTCGCGTCCCTATCGCGATGTGTGGCGTGAAGCCGTACTTGTTGACTTGACAGAAAAACAAATTCAATTGTCGGCCGCTGTAGCCACAGGCGCCTCGAGTCAACGTTTAGTCATGAAGCGGTTGTCGGTCTTGTTCGCTTCGCTCCTAGTGCTAGCCACGGTCGTCGTTTGCTTCCACTTTAACGTGCTAACACAGGGCTACTATCGAAAACCCATAAACCGCAGCGCGGTGACACTGATTGTTTTGGTAGTCCTTGGCGGGTTGCTCTTGCTTGGATTAAACGTTGCCTAATGTAGTAAGACTGATGAAACCAAGCTCGCTGAACCAAGCCGACCGCCAGCTATTGAGGCTCATTCGCGCCGGCGATGCCGACGGTTGGAATCAGTTTTTAGAACGGTACCAGCACCGACTGATCGCATTTGCCATCGGACGTGTGGACCAACAGGCGACCGCAGAGGACTTGGTCCAGGAGACGTTCATCGCTTTCCTGAAGTCGATGAACCATTTTCGCGAGCAAGGGAGTTTGGAATCGTTTTTGTTCCGAATGCTTCGCCGCCGAATCATCGACCACTATCGTGCCAGTGGGCAAGACCGAAAGGTGCCCGCTTGCCAAATCGGCACCGAGTCAGCGACGATCTGTCTCGACCAAGTAGCGTCGAGTGACCTGACCGCCAGTCAGTATGCACGCCTAGATGAGCAGCTCGACGAGGACCAGCATGCGCTTTCGCAAGCGATTGGTGAAGTTACTGGCGAATTGTGCCGAATTGTGCCGTGCAGAAAAGCTCCAAGAATTTCGAAAGCAACCGATTACTGCACCGACAACGTCAAACAATCAACTCTTCCAATCGACCGTCGGCTTTCTACCCGCATCAAATAAACATGAGTCGGACACATGAAACGGGTGAAATGCCGACGCTGCGGGTTTCAAACTTCACCCTTCACCCTTCAAACTTCGGTGCCCCCTCCCTCGCGAATGCCTTTAGGGCATCGCTCGGCTGCGCCGGGAGAGGTTTTTGGAAAGGCAAATCAACAACTTAACCACCTTCCACCGAGCGAGGAAGGCTTGGACGCGCCTGCGACAATTTTTCTGCGTATGCCTTTTGCGGAGGCGCCAGGATCGGAACAGATCGGCAAAGCCGACGAAAGCGGTTCTACCGATCAGAATCCCCAAATTTATTGCCTAGATTTCTCAATCTGAGCCTCCCCAACTTTGCATTTTGGCAACAATAGCAGTATGATTGAGTGTCAGGCGCGGTGGATTCTCTGCCGCCCAACTCTGTCTTGCCGAACCTGCTTAAGGAGCTTTCCGATGCCACTGTTCGAGGTTGAAACCGATTCACACATCCTAATCACGTGGGCCGAAGACGAGGACGCTGCCCGCTCAGTCGTCGCCGAGGCTTATCCGAACGACGAAATCGCTCGGCTGACCAAACGCCCACGTGATACCTGGGTCATCAGTAAAGGCGCTCTCGGCTTGACGAGTACCGCGACCGACCCGTGTGCTGTCGCTCGTGAATGTCTAAGCCGATCCTCAGGCGACAAAGTCAACGCGATTCGTTTGTATCGTATGGAAACCGGCTCGGATCTCGAGCACGCTCGCAAAGCGATCGAGTCGAATATGGTTATGGGGTGGTAGGAGTCATTGTCGGTCTGAGTTCTCAGGCTAGAAGTTTATGTCATTTACCTTGAAGACGCACCGATGAATGTGCGTCTTTTTTTCTGCCCCGTTTCGACCTTCAGCAGTAGATTTGTCTCCATTCAATGATGCCGCGTTTCTATCTGCTACTGCTGGTTCTGTCCGCGCCGCTCATCGTTGGCTGTGAGGGTTGTCGCAGCGACAGCGAAGAAGAGGCTGACAAGACAAAGTCGATCCCCATCGCGGACTTCTCTTCTCGTCCGGCTCAAGTTTTTCCAGACGACAACGGTCTCGTCGGGGGAGCGGTGAAGCCAGGGCACTGGATGACAGCATCTCAAACCATCAAGAGCAATAAAGAAGACCTTCGCGGTGATTTGGAAAGTCGAATTTTCGTCGTCGCTTCCCCCTCCAACGCCGCACCAAAGTTCCCCGGCGACGAATCGGCACTCTCATCGAACCCGGATCCCGCCGCTTCGAATGCAACGCTGCCTCGCAACCGACAACTCGGTCGACTCGCAAACGTTCGTCCCACGGTGTTACCGAAAGGACAATCTCGTCGTTTCGATTTTCGAATTTTGACACCGTCGGTCCCCTCGGCCAACCAAGACGTTTCGTTGTCGAGTACGTTCGTTTCTTCTAACCGTACTTCCACGTTTGAGACGGGCTCGCTCAAGTTTGATACGCTGTCACAAGAGGAGTTCTTTTTCGTCATCCTGACGACACGGCCTGAGCGTTTTGTGAAGCTACAGACGTCGAATTGGCGTCGTCCCTATCGGCCCGAAATGGCGTTTGAAACCAAAGCAGCCAATTACCGTATTGTCATTCCAAAATCTGGCGATCTTTTGCCGCTATCGGAAACGATGCTTGATTGGACCAGCACCGCCGTCGTCCTTTGGGACGATGTTTCATCCGATGCGTTAACGCCTGGGCAAATGCGAGCGATGACCGATTGGATTCATTTCGGCGGTCAATTGATCGTCAATGGAGCGAACGCCTCCGAAGCGATCTTGAACTCGTCCGCTGCCGGCATCCTGCCGATCCTGCCGAGCGGTAACGTGGAACTCGATCCCGAAGCTGGTGATAAACTGCTTTCTCAATGGTCGATCAAAACCGATCGATCGACTGCCGGGCAGATCGCTCTTTTAAAGAGTCAGTCGGGCCGAATTGCCGTCGATGGACCCAAAGCAAAAAATGCCCAGCCCGTTTTCGGTTGCCAAGATCTGCTCGTCGCCCGTCGCATCGGGCGCGGACGCGTGGTCCAATCTCGTTTCGATTTAACCGGTGATTGGCTTACCAATTGGAACTCGTTCGACAGTTTCGTGAACGGGGCCATTCTCGATCGGCCTCGTCGTGCATTCATCCCTGACACACAGGACAACACGCTGCGCCATCGCTATCCCCAGATGGGCCGATTCGATGCGACCGCCACCATGAACTCAAATTTTCGACTTTTATCACGCGATGCTGTACTGAAAATTCCGAATGACAGTGAACGCGGGCAAGAGCTGGCTCTCGAGGTGACATGGTCGGCTAATCAACTCGATCGATTCACCCGTATCGATCCGGTGATGGGGACAAGTGCTTGGGGAACGGAAAGCGATGCGTTGGCTTTGTCGAAAAATATTTTACGGCGAGAGTCAGGAATCGAGATTCCCAGTTCTGACTTGGTCATCCGCTCGCTCGGCTTTTACTTATTGGCTCTGATACCGCTCAACTATCTGCTTTTCCGGCTGTTGGGTCGACTGGAATACGCTTGGTTGGCGGTTCCCGTGATCGCCATCCTCGGTGCGATTTGGGTCGCCCGTGCAGCGCGTTTAGATATCGGCTTTGCGCGTAGCCAAACGGAAATCGCGCTGCTGGAAATCCAGCCCAATTATCAACGTGCTCACCTATCGAGGTTGATGGCAATCTACAACTCGTTGTCAAGCGACTACGACTTTCAATTCAAAACAATCGATGCTGTCGCCGATCCGATTTGGGCGAACGAATGGGAGGCAGCGACCGAGCCAGCAATCTTTCGAACCGATTACGATGAAGGGCCAACCTTGGCAGCCATTTCGGTCGGCAGTAACCAAACGCAAATGGTCCGCAGTGAACAGATTATCGACCTCGGTGGCAGCGTTCGCCTCAACGGAACATCGCTGGTCAACGAATCCGAACACGAGTTTCTTGACGCTTTCGTCATTGAAAAGTTGGCCGATTCCACCAATCGCATTGCGATCCTGGGAACGGTCGCACCGGGCACAACGTCTCCGCTACGTTATCGCGATCTTGACGAAGCTCGCGTGCCCCAAGATTTGCCATTACAAGTATCCAATTTTATGGGTCGACTGCTAAACCCCGAGTCGATCGAACCGGGATCGACTCGCATGGTTGCTCGAATTGACCAATCGATGCCTGACCTAAGTGTCGTCCCCTCCGCGAATCAATTAGTGGCACAAACCGTCGTCGTAGCCCACTTGAATTATCCTCCGTTCGCCGACCGACAACCGGATGACAATTTGGAAACCGATTTTCGCAGTTCATTGCTCCGACAGGAAAACGAATGATTACACTTGAGGGATTCGGCAAAGACTACGGCGATTTCATGGCTGTCGATTCGATCGACTTGCAAATCGGTCAAGGTGAAACGTTTGGGTTTATCGGCCCCAATGGCGCTGGGAAAAGCACAACGATTCGTTTCTTGGCAACGCTGCTAAGAGCGTCGCGCGGTCGCGGCGAAGTGGCGGGCTGTGACGTGATGGGTGACCCGGTTGGCGTCCGCCAAGCGATTGGGTACATGCCCGATAACTTTGGCGTCTACGACGGAATGCGAGTTTGGGAATTTTTGGATTTCTTTGCCGTCGCTTACCGGATCGGACGCATCGAACGAAAGAAAATCATCAGCAATGTATTGGAGTTGTTGGATCTGACTCATAAACGCGATGATTTCGTCAACGGATTGTCGCGAGGCATGAAACAGCGTCTCTGTTTAGCCAAAACACTTGTCCATGACCCGCCGGTGTTGATTTTGGACGAGCCTGCCAGCGGTCTCGATCCGCGTGCCCGGGTCGAGGTCAAGGCACTCCTCAAAGAGCTACGCAAGATGGGCAAAACGATTTTAATCAGCAGCCATATTTTGACGGAGCTTGCGGATTGTTGTACGTCGATCGGAATCATTGAGCGAGGTCAGTTGTTGATGAGCGGACCGATCGGAAGCGTTTATCGCCAAATACGTCGCAACCGAATCGTTGAAATCCAGTTTCTCGAAAACGCGGATGCTGGGCTTTCAATCCTGCGGTCATGTCCCGCCCTGCGGTCACTTGAACAAGAGCCTGACAAAGTGGTGGTTGAATTGGAAGCGGACGACGAGATTGTCGCCAGTTTGATGGAGCAATTGATTCGCGAGGGCGTCCGAATGCGGTCCTTTAACGATCGTGATCCAACCTTAGAAGATGTTTTTATGACGGTCACAAAAGGTCTGGTTTCCTGATTGCGTCGTCGTGCAATGTCCCCCGGCCAAAGTCCCCCGGCCAAAGTCCCCTGGCCAAAGTCCCATCCGTTTGCCTAGCCCAGCCCATCGGGCTGGTGATAATGGAAACACGTTATATGCAGGGCCGAAGGCCCGACCGTTTGTACCGACAAGAATGTTGCCGAACAAATTGCCGGGACTTTGCCCCTAAGCATTCTTCCCCTTTACTTAGTCATTTACAATGAACAACGATCGACGAGAATACGAACTGCAATGTATTGCGGAGGCGCAAACAAAAGGGCCGTTCGGCAAATCGCTGATCTACTCGAAGTTGTCTGGCCCCGGATGGTTGCAGGGCGCGATGACACTCGGTGGCAACTCGCTTACCGGAGCACTGTATCTAGGGGTCATTGCCGGTTTTAATCTGCTGTGGCTGCAACCGATGGCGATGGTTTGTGGCATCATCATGCTCTCGGCCATCTCCTATGTCACTCTCAGTATTGAGCGACGTCCATTTGGTGCCATCAATCAACATGTTTCCCCGCTGCTAGGATGGTCTTGGCTGATAGCAACCGTCTTGGCCAATATCGTTTGGTGTATGCCTCAATACAGTTTGGCGACGGCCGCTGTCCAACAAAATCTGTTTCCGTCGCTCGGCACGAGCACGGCCTGCTCGGCTGCAATTTGCATCGTGCTTTTTATCATTGCGTCAATCGTCAATGTTCTTTACGAAATGGAAGGACGCGGCGTCAAGATTTTCGACATCATCATCAAGATGATGGTTGGTATGATCGTGCTTTCCTTCATTGCAGTGGTGACGACGCTGACTTATTACGGGGCAATTCCTTGGAGTTATTTGTTTAGCAGTATCGTTCCGAGTCCCAGCAATCTGTTTAGCCCGGCGGATACCTATTCCGATTTGATATCCCAATCATCGCATTCCCAGTGGTGGACGAACAAAATCGTTTCGGATCAACGAGATATCATCTTGACGGCCTTCGGGACTGCGGTGGGGATTAACATGACGTGGCTGTTTCCCTACTCGTTGTTAAAAAAACGATGGGGTAAAAAGCATCGTGGGCTGGTGATCTTTGATTTGTCGATAGGACTTTTCATACCCTTCTTTTTGGCCACTTCGTGTGTCTTGATCGCCTCGGCTTCTCAGTTTCATGGCAAGACCGACGACGTCTTTCGGGCCGATGGAAGCGTTGTACCGGAGATGGAGAAGGCTTATCGAAGCGTGATCGATGAATTTGCGAAAGAAAACTCGGTCGAGTTTGTCACGGCACCGCCTTTGGATGGACCTCAGTTCGATTCGATTCCCGAGCCCGATCGGCAGCTCGCAGCCATGCTGGCCAAGCGGGACAACTTTCAACTTGCGACCACGCTTGAGCCTCTGGCCGGCAAAACGGTGGCGCAAACCATTTTTGGATTTGGCGTGCTTGGGATGGCGTTATCGACCATCATTATTTTGATGCTCATCAACGGTTTGGCTTTTCAAGAATTACTCATGCGACCGGATAGTAAGCCCGTCTACTTTCTTGGTTGCCTGATTGCAGGTGCCGCCGGCATCGCGGGTCCGTTCATTTGGACCACCGACGCCCGTGCGGCACTGGCGGTGCCCACTTCCGTCATTGGTGGTTCGTTGATCCCAATCGCCTATTTTACGTTTCTATTACTGATGAACTCTAAAAAAGTTCTTGGTAACAAGCGACCTAAGGGCAGGAGCCGGTTGATTTGGAACGTGTTGATGATCGGTGCAACTTCGATCGCCACATTCGGCTCAGTTTGGGTATTAGCCAGCAAGGCCAACTTTAATGACTGGCAAGGAATCTTTCCGGTCATCGGGTTGGTGATGCTGGTCGTATTGTTCTTGGTCGGCACGTTTTCGTTCGTAAAACACGAGCGGGCTCACGCGGACGAGGCAACCGAATAGACTCAAGTTCCAAGCTCCCGCCTCATGTTGAACCGCGAGCCCTCTGGGCCGCGCGTCCGCATTCGATGAGCAAACCGCGCGGGCAGGGGATCTCGCGACTGCACCGCAAAACGCGCGGCCCGATGGGCACGCGGTTTAACGGGCCGCGGTTTAACGGGCCGCGGTTTAACGGGCCGCGGTTTAACGGGCCGCGGTTTAACGGGCACGCAGTTGAACCCATGATTGCTGAAACAATGTCACGAAGAGGACTTGACTCGTTCCACGGTCATTTCGATTGCAGAAACCATTGCTCGGGCCTTGTTCATGGTCTCGTCATATTCAGCGTCGGGGTCGGAATCGGCGACGACACCGCAGCCAGCTTGAACGTAGACGATCCCGTCTTTGGCGACCATCGTCCGCAGGGCGATACAGGTATCCATATTGCCTCGGTAGTCGACATAGCCGACCGCACCGCCATAGGGTCCGCGGCGATGCGGTTCGATCGAGTCGATCACTTCCATCGCCCGGACTTTGGGAGCACCCGATACCGTGCCCGCCGGTAAACAAGCTTTCAATGCGTCGAAGGCATCGAGACCTTCACGAAGCGTTCCTTGCACCTCGCTGCTGATGTGCATCACATGGCTATAGCGTTCGACGATCATGATCTCCGTCAACTCGATCGAACCGAACTGGGCGACGCGGCCGACATCGTTGCGGCCCAGGTCGACGAGCATCACATGCTCGGCTCGTTCTTTCGGATCCGCCAACAATTCTTTTTCGAGCGCCTTATCCTCTTTTTCTGTCTTGCCGCGCCGGCGTGTTCCGGCGAGCGGCCGAACGGTGACCACTCGATCGGCGACGCGGCACATGATTTCCGGCGAACAGCCGACCAAGACACACTCGGGCGTGCGGACATAAAACATAAAGGGACTAGGGTTGACCACACGCAACGACCGGTAGATCTCGAAAGGGTCGACGTCGGTCTTGACGCTCAGCCGTTGGCTTGGGACGACTTGGAAAATGTCACCGGCGCGGATGTACTCGACGCATTCCAGGACCGCTTTTTTGAACGAATCGCGTGTGAAGTTGGACTCAACACCGAGAGCGTTTTTCGTCTCGACGGTGACCTCAATCACTTCATCGGTGTTGTGGGAAACGCCGCGGGTCAACCGCTCAATCGCTTCGTCGACGTTTTCGGTCGCCGAAGCGTACGCCTGGTGGGCCTGTTCAGCGTTCTCGACAGCTCGGCAATCGGCCAAGGAGACGACGGTGATGGTTTTTCCGACGTGGTCGAAGACACAAAGGGTGTGATAAAACGAGAAGTCCAAATCGGGTAGTTGGCGATCATCTTCGGGAGCGTTTGGCAGATGCTCGACATAGCGGACGACGTCATAGCCGGCATATCCGATCGCTCCGCCTGCGAAGGGAGGCAGGCTTTCGAAGTGAGCCACTTTGTAGTGAACGTGCTTTCGGAATTCTTCGAGCGGATCTTTAGCGGTGAAGGTGGGGGAATCGCTAATCGTGATTTCTTCGCCACGAGCGGCAAAGCGTTTGATGGGCCGGGACGCCAAGAAGCTGTAGCGGCCTACTTTTTCGCCACCGATCACACTTTCGAACAAACACGCGGGACCTCCATCATCGAGAAGCCGAAACGCGGTCACGGGAGTCAGGGAATCGCTGAGCAGACGTCGAAATACGGGCACAAAATCGTGGTCAACGGCCAGGTCCGAAAATTCGCTCTCGTTGGGTGTAAACATCTGCTCGAATCGTTAGGATGAGGGGGTGAAGTCGTCGGACTCGTTACGTTGACACCGCTGCGAGTGTCGATAGAATCCACTGCGATGCAATTTAACACAATCGAATCATGGGTTGGATTGCGATCGTCTTGCATACACACACACTTTAGCGGCAGTCGCGGCGGCTAGGAATGACACGATGAAATGCCAGTATTGCGAAAAACCCGCGACCTTCCATATCACGGAGCTAACGGAACCGTCCGGTCCGAAGGTCATGCATTTATGCGAAGAGCACGCTCGTAGCTTCTTGCAAAAGGAGGCTTCGAGTCCGGTTGCCTCGGTTGCGGGTGCGCTGGCCAAACAGCTTCAATTGGGCCAAACCAAGAAAGAGATTGAAGAACTCGATCAGAAAGAATGCCCCGTGTGTGGGATTAGCTTTTTCGAATTCCGTAGCTCTGGGCGGCTTGGCTGCCCCTATGATTACACTTTCTTTGAAAGCGACTTGATTCCATTGCTCAACAACATACACGATTCGACCGAGCATGTTGGCAAACGCCCTCGACGGCTCGCCGCTTCGGCTGATTCGCAAGCCCGGATGATCCAACTTCGCCGCGAAATGGAAGAAGCCGTCGACCTCGAGGATTACGAACGAGCGTCTGAAATTCGCGACGAACTCAAACGCATGGAAGAAGAACTGAACAAACCAGCCGATCAAAAGACGGATCATGAGGATGAAGACGCTTGCAATGCAGACTCCTCCAAGCGGGGGAAACAATCGTGAATCCGAACAAAGATTTTGAATCGCTGGCCAAAAGTTCGGGAGAGTGGCTGCGGGGGACGGGGCCGGAATCGGACATCGTCATCAGCAGCCGGATCCGATTGGCTCGCAACTTAGCTGATTTTCCCTTCATCCGCCGCTGCAGCCAGGATGACCGAGACAATATCGAGCGAAACATCCGTACACGCATGGAGGCGATGTCCGATTGGAAAGACATTCGCTATATCGACATCGAAGAGTTGTCAGAAGTCGATCGCCAATTCTTGGTCGAGCGGCAGCTCATTAGCCGCGAAATTGCCGATGCCGAAGGGTCGCGGGCTGTCGCTATTGACCCCGGCGAACAGTACAGCGTGATGATTAATGAAGAGGACCATTTGCGAATTCAAGTGATGCAAAGTGGCTTGGATCTAAAAAACGCATGGGCTCGAATCGATACACTTGACGACCAACTCGAAGGTGCGATCCTTTACGCTTTTCATGACAAGTACGGCTACTTGACCGCGTGTCCGACCAACGTCGGAACGGGCCTCCGATGCAGCGTCATGTTGCACCTGCCTGCCTTAGTGATCACCCGTCAAATTGAAAAAGTGTTCCGAAGTATGCAGCGTATCAACGTGACCGTGCGAGGCTTGTACGGCGAAGGCTCTCAGTACAGTGGTGATTTCTACCAAGTCAGTAATCAAGTCACGCTCGGCCATAGTGAGCAAGCGTTGTTGGCATTAGTGGGGGACGAGGTTGTACCCCAAATCATTCAATATGAACGAAAGGCGCGAGCGTTTTTGGTCGAGCAAAACGAACAAGATTTGCATGACGACGTGAGCCGAGCGTTGGGGATTCTGAACACGGCAAAGAAAATTAGTAGCGAAGAAACCATGCACTATTTGTCCAAGGTGCGAATGGGCGTCAATTTGGGACTGATCAATGATGTCCTCGTTCCTACGATTAACAAACTGTTCATCCATACGCAGCCCGCACATCTGCAAAAGCTTCACGGCCGTGTCCTCGGGTCGTCCGATCGGAACGTACAACGTGCCAGTTACCTGCAGCGTCATCTGCATGGCGAGATGCGAGATGGAGACCTGAACTAGTCGTAGTCCTCGATGTGAGGTCGGGGGTTGGTGGCGAGAAATTACCTCCCTCAAGCGAAGGAGCCTGCTGAAGTAGTCGTATTGTTTTCAGGCTGGAGGGCGACACATATTTGCCATGTGTCGCCCTCCGGGCTAGTGGTTCGGTTGTCATGCATTCCGGTGGCTCACGCCACCGGCAAGGATATGTTTCGGCCTCCGGCCTAGGTTCGTTGCTACTATTTCAGCCGGCTGCTTCGCTCGGTCGAGGTGCTAAAACCTACCGTGCGCTCGGCACGCAAAAACGAAACGAAACTTGTACTCATCCGTTGCCTTGGCAACATGACTTTCACATTAGGGAATTGAAAAAAAGTGGGCGATAACGTAGAAAAGACGGTCATCATTGGAAGTGGCCCCGCCGGCTGGTCCGCCGCCATTTATGCAGCTCGAGCGAATTTGAATCCGCTTGTCTATGAGGGGACCGTTCAAGCGGAAATGATTCCACTCGGACAATTAGCCTATACGACCGAAGTTGAGAATTTTGCTGGTTTTCCGGCAGGTAATATCCGAGCATTTGTCGAATCGGCCGTCGACAAAGATCGGCATTGGAATTTACCCACGGTTCCGGAAGGTGAAGAAAAAGACGGCCAGCCGCATTATGCGGTTCAAGGTGTCGAATTGATGGAGTTGATGAAGCAGCAGGCACTCAATTTTGGCACTCGAGTGATTGGGGACGACATCGTCGGGCTCGAACCAGGCAAGGAAACGCACACGCTTCACACTCGATCGGGCGATACGGTGAAGGCCAACACGGTGATCATCGCTACCGGTGCACGTGCCAACTACTTGGGTCTCGACAGTGAGGAGATGTACAAGAACAAAGGGGTCAGCGCATGTGCGGTGTGTGACGGAGCTCTACCGATTTTTCGAGGAAAACCGCTGGCCGTTGTCGGGGGTGGTGACTCCGCGGTGGAGGAGGCGACATACTTAGCCAATCTGAAGAATGCTGCGACGATCTATATGATTATTCGACGCGATGAAATGCGAGCGTCACAGGTGATGCAGTCGCGGGCAATCAACCATCCGAAAATCGAAATTCTTTGGAATAGCGTCGTCGAGGAAGTGTTGGGCGATGGAAAAATGATGAACGGCTTGACGCTCAAGAGTACCATCGACGATTCTACGCGACATTTGGAAGTGGGTGGGATGTTCGTCGCGATCGGCCATACGCCAAATACCAGCTTCTTGAAGGGCGTCATCGATATGAATTCGGAAGGCTATATTCAATGGACAAAGGCATTCCGCACCAACACGAACGTCCCCGGCATCTTTGCCGCGGGTGACGTAGCTGACGACTATTACCGCCAAGCGATCACCTCGGCGGGAACCGGATGTATGGCTGCGTTGGACGCCGAACGCTACTTGGGTGAGTTGGAAGCGGAGGGTGAGTAGCCGCCCGTTTGCTCAAACCAATGCCGTCGTGACGGGTGCATCAAGCGGCATGGGGCGAGCCATTGCGGTAGCCCTTTGTCGCGGCGGAGTTGACCGCATTGTCATTCACTATCGCCGCAATCAGCATGGGGCCATTGTGACCGCAGAACAATGCAAACGTCATGGGGCTCAACCGATTCTACTGGCGTGTGACTTGGCTGATCCGGATTCGGTTGATCGTTTTGCAAGCGAGTGTTTTGCAGAACTTGCCGAGATCCATACCTGGATCAACAATGCCGGTGCGGATGTGTTGACCACGGCAATGGCCAACCAGAGTTTTGCTGAAAAGTTAGCCCTTTTGACGTCCGTTGATCTGCTTGGCACCATCCATTTAGCTCGAATTGCATCGCAGCGGATGATGGAGAACCGGTCTGCTTTGCCCCCATCGATGTGCTTTGTCGGGTGGGATCAATCGAGTGGCGGGATGGAAGGTGATGCGGGTCAAATGTTCGCACCGGTAAAAGCGGCGATCACAGCATTCGCCCAAAGTTTAGCTCAATCGTGTGGGTCGCGGCTTCGCGTCAATACAATCGCGCCGGGATGGATTCGCACCGCATGGGGCGAATCAAGCGACGATTACTGGGACGCCCGGGCGAAGTCGCAATCCTTGATGGGGCGTTGGGGCACCCCCGACGATGTGGCTCGCGGCGTGCTGTTTGCCACCGATCCACGCAACTCGTTTTTCACTGGACAAGTGCTCCAGCTCAATGGAGGCTGGAACCGTCGGTTCGATTGCGGCGGCTGAGAATCTTTCGGTCAGATCGCCACAAAACACTCGTGATTGGGTAAACTATTAAGGAATATTATCTGAAGCCGATGCTTTCATCAGCACGGTAGGTGAATCCGAGAAGCAACGTAAAAAGGCGTGCAGAAGATGAGTGACCAATCGCGTGAATTGTTCGACCGAATTGGAGGAAGTGACGGCCTAACTCGAATTGTCGATTCAATGTACGACCGGGTCTTGGCCGACCCGAAGCTACAACCAATCTTTGAGCATGCGAATATGGAACGCGTTCGCAAAATGCAATTCGAATTCTTGGCCGGCGCCTTCGATGGTCCGCTCAATTATGCGGGAGTCGAACTTACCGCGGTGCACCGAAACCGCGGCATACGGGCTCAGCATTTTGCCTTGTTCTGCAACCATTTTGCGGACGCGGCACGCGAAAATGGAGTATCCGATCGCGACATCGACCAAGCTCTCGGACGCTTGGCAACCTATAAAGACAAGATCACAGGCGATATCAACGTCGGTGGTTAGTAATCCCAAGGCCGATGGGCTAGTGCTAGAACTAGGGCTAGGGAAATGGATGGACCGTTGAGGCTGTGAATTTTTTGGCCATTCGTTTAAAGATGAGTTCCGCTACAAAAATTCACAGCCTCGTTGGCCCGAAAACGCTAAGTTAGCAGCTTAATGACTGCTCGACAGAAATCGGGCAAATCATCCGGTCGACGGCTGCTAACGTGATGACCGTCGACGACGACGGCGGCGTCTTCATAAATGCCGCCTGCATTGATCAAATCGTCCTTGATGCCAGGCGATCCTGTGACGCGAACACCTCGGTAGACGCCAGCGGAAATCGGAATCCAACCACCATGACAAATCGCCGCAATCGGTTTTCTGGCGGAATCAAAGTCTTGCACCAACTTCAAAACCAAACGATCACGCCGTAGTTT
>JGI12210J13797_10206723_pt1 | contig 22459 bp, 18 predicted proteins | sample ElkSlonscriptome_3_FD_13797 | JGI IMG/M metagenome (IMG submission 13797)
GAGTTACCTCTCTCCGTAAGACACCTGATGTAATCTCGATGGGGATTTCCTACTGTTGTGGTAGCTTGCCTTACTTTCCCTAACCAGCATGGCCCTACCAACGAAGCAAACCAGCGTTGCCCGAGTGCATATCTTTCATGCGCTTTTGACCATGACGTCGCTCACCGCGATTGTCGTCATCTTTGGACAACTGACGCAGCAATTTCCTGGCATCGTTCCGATATCTTTCCCCAACGCTGTAACAGGTAACACATGGTCTGCCCCGACTCCAACCTGCAACTTGTCTGACCGCCGCCCAGGATGCGGTTGAACAATATCAGCCTGCTTGTGGTCCTTTAAGGTTTCCTTTGGGGTCATACGAGGGCTGTATGCAAGCAATACGTCTGCGATTCACCCGTGATACGATACATAAGTAACGCTCTCGTCGCGAGAGTAATATAAATGTGTGGGTGCAACCCCCCAGGGCAATCGCCCATAGGCTTGAGTAGTATCCCGTGCCATAGACTCTAAAGCAGGTGCTCGGTCTGAAGCATCACACATGACATTCTGCCTCAGCTCTCCAGACTACAGCGATCCCAATGTACCCAAAATTGAAGGATGTCCCACAGCTAGCCCAGTAAGTACAATTCACCTCTTGACAGCAAGCACAGCTTACCTCTCAACAGTAAGTACATTACGATCGCGCAGCCGATAGCACAGTGACCCACGTCACGTCATGCTCCGTATTCTCTAAAGCTGTATACCTTTAGTCTTGAATAGTCTTGAATGAGTCTAAACACCCCTGAACATTTGCGCGGTACGCTTTTGGTTGTTGGCGCTTCGGACAGAGTCCAGCCGTTGGTGCGCTCGGTTGAACGGCACGGCTGCGAAGTCGTCACCGCATCAACTGCTCAGGAAGGCCTTGCTCTATTGGACACAACCTCGGTTGATCTCGTTTTGCTGAGCCCCGACGTATCCGACGCCAATGGCTATGAGCTGTGCCGTCAGATCAAGGGACGGTCCTCGACCTGCGCTATCCCTATCCTTTTCGCGGTTGATCTGCCCAAAGAGGGCTCCAAGAGCGCTCCGGCGGCGGCATTTATGGCCGGAGGCTCAGACTGCATCGTAGCGCCGTTCGACTCAGATGATGCGATCGCTTGCCTCGAGCGTCACTTAGCGCTTGTGACCGCCCGCCGCCGCCGTCTTGGAGGGCTATGGCCAAAGTCAGAGCATGACCAGAGGCACAGCAGTTTGTCTTCGAGGCCAGGGCCGACTCAACAGGTCTCACCGCAGCGTGATCAAGCTGATCGCGACCCTGCTGGTTTAGAGCTGTTTCAGCTGGCCACCGTTCAAGCTATACAGCTGAAGCAGGGCCGCGATTTCAGCCATCTGCTCAAGCGCGTCGTCCATGTGGTGCGGGAGACATTGGACGAGGCACGAATTCTCCAAACGGCGATCGATGAGCTTGGGAAAGGCCTGGGCTTGGACTATGGGAATGCTGCGCTGCATCAGTTCAGCAGGGATATTGCAGCGCAGCATATTTATAGTCGCAATAATAGCAATCGCAATGATAGCAATCGCAATGATAGCAATCGCGATAACGGCTCTGACAGGGATGTTGAATCTATTCAGCCATCTCGATCAGACCTAGTGCGGCTCAATCCACTGTTTTGCGAAGGACAAGAGATTCAGTTCTGTCAAAACCATGCGCAGTGGGGCCGACAGCTAATCTTGGCCTGTCCGATTGTGGACAGTCGCGGGCTGCTGGGCAGCCTGTGGCTGTCTCGCCCTGCCGATCGTGATATCACCCCGCCAGAAGTTCTCCTCACGCAGCATGTTGCCGATCAGTGCGCGATTGCCATCCGACAGGCGCGGCTCTACAAAATGTCCCAAGACCATGTCGAGCTATTGGAGGGACTACATCGCCAAAAAGACGACTTCCTCAGCACGGTGTCTCACGAGCTGCGATCGCCGGTTACCAACATGAAGATGGCAATTCAGATGCTGTCCATGTCCCTTAATGGGTTATCAGACAGGGGGCTATCAGACAGGGGGTTATCAGACAATGAATTACCACAAAGCCCGGTAACCAGTGGCGGTGCGACCCAAACCACGGTAGTATCCCCACCGATTGCGGCCAGTAAGCTGAAGCAATACCTGCAGATTCTCAGCGGCGAGTGCGATCGCGAGATCAGCTTGATCAACGACCTTTTAGATTTGCAGCGGCTCGATTCAGGCGCTCAGCCGCCCAGCGTTAGCCTGGTTCCGTTGACGTCGTGGCTAGCAGATATTATTCAGCCGTTCGAGGATCGCATGCAGGACCGCCAGCAATCGCTGACGTTTCAAGGCCTAACGCCCTTGCCCTCGTTTAGAACCGATACTGTCGCGGTCCAGCGCATCTTGACTGAGCTTCTGGATAACGCCTGCAAATATACCCCAGATGATGGAACAATTCTAGTCACAGCGCGGATGGTGGACCATGCCCTGCAAATTCAGGTGACGAACTCTGGCATCGAAATTCCGCCACAGCATCTGCCCTATATTTTCGATAAGTTTTACCGCGTACCGAGTAACGTTCGGTGGCAAAAGGGGGGAACCGGGCTCGGCTTGGCTCTTGTTAAACAGTTGATCAACCACATTGGCGGAACGGTACAGGTCCACAGCCAGCATGAAAAGACTAGTTTTCGCGTTATGATCCCTGGGGTGGACCAGCAGTAGCACTATCCGTTGGCAGCCATAGCTCAACGACGCGTCCTGGGACAGGCTGGTAAAGCCACGGCGTATTGTGGGATAGCGATGCCAATGCTTGGGGAGTTGCCTCCCAACGCTCCGTCGGGTCAAATAAAACTAGTTCGGCATCCTGGTGCAAGGCCAGGCTTGGTGGGGGCTGCTGTAGACATTGAGCTGGGTGAGTGCTGAGGGCGCGCCACAGCTCTAGAGCGCTGAGTCGACCGGCCTCAACCAGCTGATTCCACAGCAGTGGTAGAGCCATCTGCAGCCCGATCACACCGGGAGGAGATTCGGCAAACGGCACCGTTTTCTCTTCGTAGGTATGGGGGCAATGCTCGATGGCGATCCCATCGATGGTGCCGGTAGCGACGCCATGAACCAGCGCCTCGCGGTCCCTCGGGTTTCCCAGGGGGGGGTGGATCCGTAGATTGGGGTTGTAGGTATCAAGGTGGGTTGTATCTTTGAGCATATGTAGCCAAGTCGTACTGGCAGTCACGGGAAGGCCCCGTGTCTTAGCCTCAGCTACCAGAGCCACCCCCCGAGCCGTAGATAACTGCATCACATGGACCGACGCTGGAATCGTATCTAGCTGCTCTAGCAATGCTGCTAGCACCGCCGTTTCATCGGCAGCAGAAGCGCTAGGTAGGCCCAGCCGTAGGGCCGCTGCCCCCTCGCGAGCAGGGCGAGGCGAACGGCATAGTGAAATGCCGATGGGCTTGTTCAGAGCTTGGCCATACTCAAGGGCCGGATAGAGCATCTCGCTGGGAAGGGCTCCCGCGTTGGTAAATCCAACAGCGCCAGCAGTGGCGAGTTCCCCCAAATCGCTGAGCTGACGCCCGAGCAACCCTGCCGTTAGGCCACCCCAGACCCCTACTTTGAGGCCAGGGCACTGCTCAGAAAACCGGGCGCGGAGCTGCATCAGTCCGGCTTTATGGTCAATCACTGGCTGGGTGGTTGGCAACAGCATCAGACGGGTGAATCCGCCGAGCAGCGCTGAGCGTGCCAAGGTATCAACAGTTTCCCTAGACTCAAACCCAGGGTCGCTGGCATGGCTGTAGAACTCTACAAGTCCTGGCCCCAAAATTGCGCCCGGACGCCGTACTTCGTTGACGGCTGCGGCATCGATACCTTCTGGTAGGCTCGTCAGAGCCGTTTCAATAGCGCGAATTTTGTTGTCGGCGATGAGGACGTCGGCGATGCGATCGCAATGGGTTACTGGATCAAGTACGCGCACCTGACGCAGAAGGTAGGTTGAAGCTGCCGAACCATCGCCTGTCATGTCACCCATAATGCTGTCAAAACGTTGAACTGGCTGGGGCTATATAGTCCCCAGTCCAGAAGACCTAAAGTGCTCCTGCTGCCGTTTGATCTAATATGCCGGTCCCAAAAAAGGTGGTGATATTGATGGACTGAAACAGCGGTGAGCCGTCTGCTCCGTGGGGATAGTCAATCACGCTCACCGCGCCATTGCCCTGCTTGAAGGTCCAGAAGTGCTCTGGGCCAAGGCCCGCAAGATGGCAGAGGAGAGATTTGTTGACGGCGTCATGGGCTACTACGAGGATCACCTCACCGGGCTGGGCTGAGGCGATAATGGTGTTCCAAGCGGCGATCGCCCGATCCCAGACCTGCTGAAGCGTTTCCCCGTCGGGCATCTGCACCGTTTCCGGTGCATCTTTCCACTGCTGCAGGAGGCCAGGATAGCCCTGTTCGATGTCGGGTTCGAGCTGCCCTTCCCACAGGCCATGGCCGATTTCTCGCAGCTCGTCCATAGTGCTGAGGGGCACCCCAACATGGGACTTGAGGATGATTTCGGCGGTTTCTTTGGGGCGGGACATAGAGCTGCTGACGGCTCGGTCAATTTGGGCTGACTTGAGGAAATCAGCGCATTGGGCCGCTTGCTGGCGTCCCGTATCGTTAAGGGGAATATCGATCTGTCCCTGAAATCGCTGGTCGCGGTTCCAGTCGGTTTCCCCATGACGGACCAGCAAAATCCTAGGGCCAATATGGCCAGCTCGCACTGGTGGATAGGCAGCGCCTAGGTGAGACACAACATTGAGAGACTCTAGCTGTACGGTGCCCGTCAATCCCCCCGTAATATTGAGGATGCTGATACCGCAGTTAGAGCTATAAAAGCGACTGTAGTGCTCTGGCTTTAGACCCATAGCGGTTTGCATCAATGCCCGATTGATGCCGCTATGCCCCACTACCAAAATGGTTTCCCCATCGTGGTGGGGAAGTACGGACCGCCAAAACTGAGCGGCCTGATCGTAGAGGGCCGGAACCGGGTAATGCTCGATATCACCCTCCGGAGTAGAGATAGCCATGCGCAGGTCTTGGGGCCGCGTCTTCCAGAGACGATACTTGTCTGGAAAGCGCGCTTCGATTTCTTGAAACGTTAACTTCTCCCATGCCGGCAGATTGACTTCAAGCAGGAGAGAGCTCGGGGTTAGGGGAGCCTGCTGCTGCAGTACGCTCAAAATCAGTTCTGCGGTGGCCTTAGCCCGGCGCAGGGGGCTAGTGTAAGCGGTGTGAATGGGAATATCTTCAAGGGCACCGCCCACCTGTCGGGCTGCAATTCTGCCAGTTTCAGTCAGCACGGAGTCATCACAGTGCCCCTGGACGCGACGCTGGGTGTTAAATGTGCTTTCGCCATGGCGGACCAAAATGATTCGAGTTGCCAAGGGTGATACCCTCCTAGATGTTCTGTAGCAATTGTCCTGATGCATTTGGACAATTGTGCACCCTGCCGCTTGTGATAACGTTGCGCTTTGAGCTAAACCTGTTGTCCTGATCGGCAGGGCAAACGCAATATGTCCTCTAAGTCCTAAGGCATATTACCCCGTCTTGTGGGCTATCAATACGCTAGCCCCCGCCCCATAATGAAAAGAACGATGCGATAATGCCGTCATAAGAAGGCTTCTAGGGCTTAGTATTAGGGTTCTCCTGCCAATGTTTCGGCATTTTGAGTTGAGACAATATCGATAAATGAGGGCCAAGCAGTCAGCATGTCAATGAGGCGAATTGTTTTAGCCGGTTTAACGCTAATCGTGATCGTGCTATCGGTCGGTCCAGCGCTGCTCAGCTCGTTGGAACAGCAGCAGATTTCCGGTCGCTTGGAGCTATATCAGACAGATCTGATGCTTCAAGCTCAAGAACTAGCCACAGAAGAAGGCTCAGCGACTCAACTGCGTCAGGCCATTATGGGAAAGTCTCCCCTCGATGGCGCGATTGAGCAGTACCGATCGGTGCGGCAGGAGATGACGCAGCATCTAGAGGACGTGGATGGCGCTTCAAGGGGGCAGGCTTCGGGTGAGACGGACGATGCGCCCCTCGATAGCGTAGAGCCAACAGCGCCATCGGTGGCCCCTGCCGCCCCACCTCAAGCGACGCTGGACGCCGTTGACCAGCAGCAATTCCTCAATCGCATTGACCTTCGTCTTGGCATTCTCTATGCCGAAGCCGACAACCTGGATATGGCTCGCGATCGCTGGCAAACTGTTGCCTCAGCGGGGCAGGCGGCACCAGCTACAGACGGGCAGGCCCAAACCGCTGCGGTGCTCTCAGGGCTGTGGCGTGACCCACCTCAGCTGCTTCCTGATGCCGAAGCTCAAATTCAGCGATCGCTTCAGGGCTGGTTCCAAACCCGGGCCTTAAACCAGCTCTACAGTTTGCAGCAGCGGGGCGATGCTGTTAACACCCTTGCCGCAGCAGAGCAGGAGCTCGCTCAGCAGTCGGTGATCAAGCTAGGTCTATTGGGAATTGGTCCTGCTTTTGGCGGCGTCATTGGCGTTGGACTGCTGATTTTTTTGGGCGTCCAGCGCATTTTTCAGGGGAAAACATCGCTGTTGGCAGAGACGAACCAACGCAGTTGGACAACGCCTTGGACTTGGGAAATTACTTGGCAGGTCTTGATCGTCGGCTTCTTCTTTATCGGCCAAATTGTTTTACCGCTCATCTTGGTATTTGCCCGCTTTTTAATCATCAATCCGCTGATCGACTCATCCGCTGCCGCTGCCGCTGCCGGGGGACGCATTTCAGCGGTGTCCACCCTCGTCGCTTATCTGCTGCTGGCATTGTCCTCTATCGGAGTGCTCTATCTTTCCATCAGAACCTATCGTCCCCTGCCAGAGGACTGGTTCAAGCTCAAGATCACCTCTCGCTGGCCTCTCTGGGGTCTAGGGGGCTATTTTGCAGCTGTGCCCTTGGTCATCGGAGTGTCTGTCATCAATCAGCAGCTTTGGCAGGGGCGCGGTGGCAGCAATCCGCTGCTGCAAATCGTGCTGAATGAGACAGATCCAGTTGCTTTAGGGCTGTTCTTCTTCACCGCTGCTGTGGCTGCCCCAATATTTGAGGAATGCCTCTTTCGGGGATTCTTGCTGCCGTCGCTGACCCGGTATATGGCGGTTTGGCCCGCCATTGCCCTCAGCGCATTTATCTTTGCGGCGGCTCACCTCAGCGTCTCGGAGATTCTACCGCTGATGGTATTGGGTATTGTGCTGGGCTTCGTCTACACGCGATCGCGCAGTTTGCTAGCTCCGATGCTGGTCCATAGCCTTTGGAACAGCGCCACTATGATGGGCCTGCTTATTTTGGGCAGCGTCGAGTAAGGGGGCGATATGCCGCGAGCCGCCACCAGCCAAACGCCAAAATTTCCTAGCCCAAGGGCCATAATGGAATATGGCATTTTCTAAACGATAGAGCCGTTCCTATGCGCGACTTTTTTAAGACTGTCTTCGCCAGTTTCGTGAGCCTGATTCTGTTTACCGTAATGGGCGTTGGGACTGTGACGCTGGCGCTGGCGGCCCTGGTAGCCATCGCCTCTCGGGATGCCGAGCCTGAACTGGAGGCCGACTCGATCCTTGTGGTCGATCTGTCCACGCCTATCACAGATGCCCCAGATGGACTGTCCCTCGGCCGTTTTGTGAATGAAGGGGTGCTGAGTCAAGTGCCCCGCAGCCTATCCCTGCGGGCTGCTATCAATGCCATTGATGAGGCCAGCACCGATGCCCGAATTGCGGGGCTCTACATCATGGATAGCGGCATTGGAGACGCCCCCGGAATTACAATTTCGCGGGAGCTGCGCCAGGCGATGGCTAGGTTTCAGGCTGAGGATAAGCCCATCATTGCCTACGATATGAGCTGGAATGAGCGCAGTTACTACCTGACGTCCGTGGCAGATACCCTCATCCTCAATCCTAATGGGCTGCTGGAGTTCAACGGACTGAGCGTAGAAACCCTCTTTTTTGCGGGGGCGCTGCAGAAATTTGGCATTGGCGTCTCTGCCATCCGAGCCGGAGACTATAAGTCGGCGGTAGAACCCTTTTTACGTAGCGATCGCAGCCCTGAAGGGGAAGAGCAGACCGCCGCACTGCTGAATGATTTGTGGCAGGAGCTGCTGACGGTTGCGGAGGACCGCCAGGCCCTGTCCGCTGCTGAGCTGCAGTCAGTTGCCGATACCGACGCCCTGCTCCTTCCAGAAGCTGCCGAGGCCGCCGGGCTGATCGATGAAGTCGCCTACTTCGATCAAGTCTTGCCCCAACTCCACGAACTGACCCAGGAAGATAGCGATACCCGCTCCTTTCGGCAAATCCCTTTGACGGCATATGCCGCTATGGTGCTTGATTCTGACCAAGGCGAGTTTGGCACCGATGAGAGTACCGATGCATCCCCCCATATCGCCGTAGTTTACGCCGAGGGCTCCATCGTTGGCGGCCAAGGAGGCGTAGACCAAATCGGGGGCGATCGCTTTGCGGCGCAGCTGCGGGAGCTGCGCCTAGATGATGCTGTCAAAGCCGTTGTGCTGAGGATAAATAGCCCTGGGGGGTCCGCTGCAGCGTCAGATATCATTGCCCGGGAAGTGTCGTTGATCAGCGATGAGAAGCCTATTGTAGTGTCCATGGGGTCAGTAGCAGCCTCTGGAGGCTATCTCATGGCGACCTACGCTGACCAGATTTTTGCATCGCCGACAACCCTAACGGGGTCAATTGGCGTGTTTGGCCTATTTCCTAACTTCCAGGATTTGGCCAATGACAATGGGATCACCTGGGACGTCGTCAAGACCTCTCCCTATGCCGATATTGGCACCGTGACCAGGCCCCCAACTGATCAGGAAGTGGCGATCGCCCAGCGCTTTGTCGATGGCGTCTATGACGACTTTTTGAGCAGCGTTGCTGAATCCCGACCCATCGATCGAGACGCTGTTGAGCAGGTGGCCCGAGGTCGAGTCTGGTCTGGACGTTCGGCGCTAGACCAGGGCTTAGTTGACAAGCTAGGTGGTCTAGAAGAGGCGATCGCAGCCGCTGCGGAGCTGTCGGATTTAGACCCCTCGGCCCTAAAAGAGTATCCCAACCAGCCGCGATTTGGAGAAGAGCTTTTTGAGATTTTAAACAGCAGATCTCCCAACCTGATGGCTCGGCTGCCTGCAGCACTACGTCCGATTCAAGTCGAACTCGACGTACTGAACAGCCTCGATGATCCGATGGGCGTCTATATGCGGCTACCCTACACCTACACCATCAACTAGAATTTATCTCTCCTCTAGCAGGTCTTGATGTTTTGAGGGACGTCCTAAGTTAATCTGGACTCTGAACGACCATAATTATTTTTGATTGGAGGACTTATAACCCTTGGAACGGACGTTTATCGCCATTAAACCAGATGGTGTCCAGCGGGGCATCATCGGCAACATCATCAGCCGCTTTGAAACGAAAGGCTTTACCCTCGTCGGCATGAAGATGATGACCGTGAGCCGAGAGCTGGCGGAGAAGCACTACGGCGTCCACAAAGACAAGCCGTTTTTCAGCGGACTGGTCGATTTCATCACCTCCGGGCCGGTTGTGGCTATGGTTTGGGAAGGGGACGGCGTCATTGCCTCCGCCCGTAAGCTGATTGGAGCGACAAAGCCGCTCGAATCTGAGCCTGGCACGATTCGGGGTGATTTCGGCATCAGCATTGGCCGCAATATCATCCACGGCTCTGATGCCCCTGAAACAGCGGCAGAGGAAATCAAGCTGTGGTTTAGCGATAGCGAGCTGTCTGACTGGCAATCGGCTATGGCAACCTGGATCTACGAGTAGAGCCTACGAATAGAAAAGCATAGGCCTCATACGGGTGGGCTATGCCCATTGGGCTAATCGGTTGACGCTTTGGGCGATGACGAGTCTGAAGCGTCAACCTGAGATACAGACACCACGTCGGCGTTACGCTTCGAAAATCCCCAGGCGAACAAAGCGCCAATGAGGGACACCATCAGCCACTCTGGGGGAACCAGCATCGGGTCGATCACCCGAAGCAACAGGCGTATGCCAACAAACCCGACAGTGACAAACCCAGCGTCCTCTAAATAGGTAAATTCATCTAGCCAGCGAATGAAAAGCCCTGCCATAAACCGTAGGGTAATCACCCCAATTGTTCCGCCCACAATCACGACCCAAATATCTTTTGATAGGGCGATCGCCGTGGTGACGCTGTCAAGGGAAAATGCCAAGTCTGTCACTGCAATCATCGGGATGGCTTGCCACAGCGCCGTAAACCGCGGGCCGTGGTGCTCGTCATCTTTGTCGTCTGAGGTGAAGTATTGAAACACCAGCCACAGCAGATAGGCCGCGCCCAACACCTCGAACTGCCAAAAGCGGATCACCCAAGTGGCCGTCAAAATCAGCAGGACTCTGAGGACAAACGCCACCACTAGCCCTAAATTTAGCGCTTGCCGCTGTAGCGTTTGACTGGAGAGACCTTGCGCAATGGCCGCCAAGGCGATCGCATTGTCGGCAGAGAGAACCACCTCTAGCGCGATCAGCACCGGCAACAGCAGCAGCGCATCGACGCCAATATTAGATGAATAGTTGAGAAGTTGGTCTAGCATGGGGAGGAGGGGTTGAACGGTGGCGGCAGCGGCCTTCTATCTGGAGGACTATATGGCGCAGGCCATCAGGTAGCCTGCCTTTTAGCTTAACGTTATTCCGCCATAACGCGAGAGATGCGCTACCCTGATCACCGACCCCATCCACTACCGCTATGTCGATTGACCTTGCCCAACAAATTGCTCAATTCCACTATCGTTATCCCGGCGGTAGCGTCACCTCAGAGCTGCTCATGGTTCACAATGACGCCTACGTTGTCCGAGCAATGGCTCAGTTTGGGGCTGTGACGCTGGCAACAGCCATGGCGGCAAACCCCGATCTTGAAGTGGCGGAAGACCGGGCAAAAGCGCGGGTGCTTGACTGTTGTCTGGGCGGAGGCAAACCCGAGGTCTTGGAGTCAAGTGCGGCGGCCCAGAGCCAACAGAGCAGTCAGCCCCTACGCCAGGCTCCACTGCGATCGCAGCCTGAGAAACCCAGTGATGTAGAGTCCCCTATTCCCCGTGAGGCAGACAGCGATCTGCCGCCCCTAGACGACACAATTCCAGGCCTAGACGACGATATGCCGCCCATGCCGTCACTATCGCCGCAGTCAGGGCAAAATTCGCCAGATACAAACAGCACGATCGATCTGCTGTCCTTCGCTGCAGCGCCGTCCCCGGCGACTCCCGCTAGCCCCAAGCGCACCTCCAAACCCGACTTGACTGCGGGAATGCTGGCCCCAAAGGATCTATCAGATATCATCGCCAAAACTAGCGTGGAGCTCAGACGGTTGGGATGGACAGAGGAAAAAGGTCGGGAGCATCTGCAAACGGTATATGGCAAGCGATCGCGCCAGCAGTTGACCGATCCAGAGCTGGTTGATTTTCTCCACTACCTCGAGCAGCAGTCCAAGCCATCCTCCCGGTAAGCCTCGCGTGGCGGGGACTCATACAGCAGGAGGCCACATAGTAAGGGTCGGTATTTGACCCTTATTTGTGCAAGGCTGTTACGCCACAGGCTGCGGGCGGCTACCGGCAGCATGCTTATCGATCACAGTATCAATGAGGCCATAGGTCAAAGCCTCGTCGGCAGACATAAAAAAGTCTCGCTCTGTATCTTCCTCAATTTTTTCAAGCGGTTGACCCGTGTGCTCTGCAAGCCAATCGTTGAGCCGCTGCTTGTGATAAAGAATCTCCTTCGCTTGGATCTCAATGTCAGCCGCTTGCCCTTGGGCTCCGCCTAAAGGCTGGTGAATCATGATGCGAGAGTTTGGCAGGCTCATGCGTTTGCCTTTGGCTCCTGCGCTCAGCAAAAAGGCTCCCATGCTAGCCGCTAAGCCCACACAGATGGTGCAGACATCGGGGCGAATGTGCTTCATGGTGTCGAAGATACCAAGACCTGCCATCACCGAGCCACCGGGAGAGTTGATGTAGAGGTAGATATCTTTTTCGGGGTCCTCTGCTTCAAGAAACAGCATTTGGGCCACAATCAGATTTGCCAGATCAGAGTCGACCTGCTGGCCAAGGAAGATGATGCGCTCCCGCAGGAGGCGAGAATAAATATCGAAGGCGCGTTCGCCGCGACCTGATTGCTCAATAACGGTTGGGATCATGCAAGCATCTCCATACAGACTTAGGTTTCATTTTATCGAAATCTTCCCATGTCAGCAGATGGGATAGCCGCACTTTAGGGTGACGGCCTGTCGGAGTTGCTGTCTGCTGGCGGTGCCACATCCAGGTTCTGAAACATCTGCTGCAGCTTCATTCGAGGGATATAGGGCCAGCCCCCTTGGGCCTCAATATCCCGCAAAAGCTCGTACAGTCTCTGCCGATTTGTTGGGAATGCTTCTTGAAACAAACCGTCTCGAATCTCTTTATGACAAGCTTCGAGGGTTCTCAGTAAGGCCAGCAGCGCCAGGACATCGCCTTTCCGACTCTGGGCCGTTGCTTGGGTCATCTCAACAATTGGGTCGAGCTGGCCCTCTGCCATATCAAGCCGATCGGTATCAAGTGATGATTCGCCATTTACGTGCGACATAGTCAAACTCGGAATCAATTGTGTGTGAATTAGGAGAACAACGTCCTGTAAAATAATGGGGACATCCAATCGAGCCATTTTACTCGGAGGCGTTTTCGATTGGAAATTTGTGACATAGGGCTGACGCAGCCCGGAGCACCCCACTCCATCACAGCATAGTCTCTATTCACTCAATCCTAATTTTCCCAGGGCGAGTGTACTGAATAATACCTAGTTGATACTAAACAGTTGATACTGGACTCACGTGGGGTTCTCTAACAATAAATCAGAGGAATAGACATTAATAAGGTATTGAGGTTGAGTATGAGGTATCGTGCCGTAGTTACTGTGCTTTTAGCACTGTGCCTGGGTCTGCTGACAGCCTGCAGCGATGGGAAGTCAGACAGTGGTCAACTGACCTATGACGACATCAGGAATACGGGTTTAGCAAATAGTTGTCCAAAGCTCTCGGAAACCAGTCGTGGTTCCATATCGCTTGAGTCTGGCGAAAGCTACTCCATTCAGGAGCTGTGTTTAGAGCCGACCGCCTTCTTCATCAAAGAGGAGCCCCTCAATCGTCGTCAAGAAGCGGAATTTGTGTCCGGCAAATCCCTAACGCGCTACACATCGACGTTGGATCAGGTGAATGGCGATCTCATTTTGGGAGACGATGGCAAGCTAACGTTCTTAGAGAAAGACGGCTTTGACTTCCAGGCGATTACGGTTCTGCTACCCGGTGGAGAGCAGGTTCCATTTTTGTTCACCATCAAAGGGCTGACGGCGGAAGCCAAAGTTGGGCCTGAAGGCATCAACACATCGACGGATTTTGAAGGTAGCTATAAGGTGCCATCCTACCGGACGTCAAATTTCCTAGATCCGAAGGGGCGTGGACTGGCGACGGGATACGACAACGCAGTCGCACTGCCAGCTCAAGCGGATAGCGAGGAGCTGACCAAAGAAAACGTGAAGCGATTCGATCTAGGTGATGGAACGATTTCGCTACAGGTTTCCAAAGTCGACAGTGACACTGGCGAAATCGCAGGTGTGTTCGAGAGCGATCAGCCGTCAGATACAGACATGGGCGCTGACGAACCATCTGAGGTAAAAATTCGTGGCGTATTCTACGCTCGGGTGGAGTCCACCTAGGGACTAAGCGGTAGAGCCATATCTTTTAGCGACGTAATCTTTTAGCGACGCACTATAACGACGAAGCCGTAGGTTCCCACGAGCCTGCGGCTTTCTGCTGTGGATACTCTTGCGGCTCTTGCAGTGTGTTGCCGCTTGGGACAGCATTCTGGCCAAAGACGTGACGGAGAAGAGCGCACCGCCATGCTATGCCTTTAGACAAGCGCAGACGGTAAATTATTGTCAATTGACTGTGAGACGGCTAATATTAAGAAAATTAAAGATATTGTCTAACCTCGCTGATTTGTGTGGTCATGAGGTTGGCATCAATAGCTTGATGTCGTTACGCTAGAGAGCCTGTATCCCATGAGCCTATCCCTCACGTCCCAGCGGTCCGAAAACGTACAGCTGATCGCGTCGTTTTTTGAGCGGACCCAAGGTCGATGGCGCTCGGAGCGGCGTTACTACACGCTCCCAGATGGAGAGGTGAAGGAGATTGTCAGCTCGATTGCGGTTCGCTTTCTGCCTAAAGGAGCGCCTGAGCTTCTAGACCTGGTGCAGCGTCATCAGCTCGACCCTGCTATGCAGATGATTTGCGGATCGTGGGTGAGCTGGGATAGTCAAGACTCAGTATCAGGTAAGAAGCAGTCGCGGGGAGAAACGGTTTTCGGCGTCATAGGGACCACCCTGTATCGCGATCGCGGATTTGCAACGCCGAAGCCAGTCACAGCTAAGTTCTACTTCAACAACCCCGATACTCTGTGTCTCCGAACGGAGTATAACGACTCGGTCTTTGAGGAAGAAATCAAGCTGATTGGCGATCGCTACCGGACCCGGCAGACGATCATCTCGCGGGCTGGCGAGCAGCAGATGATTGGCCAATACCTAGAAACAAGGCTTAGCGATCGCTAACAGTCCTATCTCGCACCCGGATATTGTCTCCTAGGCCCATGTGGGAGAATGGCAGCCATGACGATACAGCCAGCCGCCGCCATTCTAGGAGGGAGAGTATGAACCTTGCAGTAGAGCAGCATCAAGACTATGGGACAAGCACGTCATGGTGTGAGGTCTCCCGAGCTGCGATTGACGCCAATATTGCCACCCTGCGCCAGCGCGTCGGCCCCAAGGTCACCCTTGGCATTGTGATCAAGTCCGACGGGTTTGGCCATGGGTTAGCTCTGTGCGCCCGCGCCTTCATTGATGCTGGCGCAGATTGGCTAATCGTCAACTTCGCCTATGAGGCTGCTGCCATTCGCCGAGCTGGCGTGGACGCACCCATCTATATCTGCGGTCACGTGATGCCATCTCAGGCCCCTATTGTGGCAGAAACCGGCGCAAGGGTGGTTCTGTACGATAGGGCAGTGGCAACAGCCTTATCTGAGGCAGGGCGCGCCCTAGGTGTCGATGTTCCAGTCCACTTAAAAATTGAGACCGGTACGCACCGCCAGGGATTGCCGCTGCAGGAAGCGCTGAACTTGGCACGTCATGTCGAGGCGCTAGAGGGCATTGTTTTAGAAGGCCTGACGACACATTATGCCGATATTGAAGATACGACGGACCACAACTTTGCCCACCACCAGCTGACGCAGTTGCTTGGGGCACAGGCCGCCTTTCGCGAGGCTGGCTTTACCCTGCCGATGGTCCATTCTGCCAACTCCGCAGCGACTATTCTTTGGCCGGAAACCCATGCCTCTCTGGTTCGCGTCGGTATTGCGGCCTACGGGCTATGGCCATCGACGGAAACCTATGCCACAGTGCTGCAAACCTCGGGGCACTCCGGCGGGTTTATGCCCCATCTCCAGCCTGTGCTGTCCTGGAGAACCCACATTGCCCAGGTCAAAGCCGTTCCGCCCGGAGGGTATGTCGGTTACGGGCGCACCTTTCGAGCATCGTATCCTATGAGAATTGCGGTACTGCCGCTGGGATACCATGAAGGCTACGATCGCCGTCTCTCGAATTTGGGACATGTCCTGATCAACGGACAGCGAGCCCCAATCTGCGGGCGCGTTTGCATGAACATGACCATGGTGGATGTCACCCATCTTGACGTATCGCCTGGGGCGACGGCCACCCTGCTCGGCTGTGACGGGGACGAGAAGATCAGCGCTGAACAGCTGGCATCCTGGATGGGAACCATAAACTATGAGGTCGTCTCCCGGATTCATCCGTCACAGCCACGGCATATGGCGTGATGCGCTCAGGTCTGCCCGCCGACAAGGAGCTGCAGCATATTTTTTTGTCAGAGCCGGTCTACCGCTGCCTGCTGCTATAGCCGGACTGCGCAATTGTGCAGGCTAGAATCTGCTTGGGCTTGTGGAACCACGTTGACGGTAAGACATTGCGATCGCTTCAGTAAATGATAAGTCACTGAGAGTGTCGCTACAGTGGTAACGATTGCCACGAGCGTTACAGCCATATGATGCTGAATGCTGGACCCGACCATGGGACAAGCCTCCTGATGTTGAAAATTGGTGGTGAGCGTTTTTGAGATCGGCTATGGATAGGGTGCCCAAGTCGGCGACAGCAATCTCAAATGGCAGCTGACGACCTACAATAATGATCCCTGTGGCTCAATTCACTACATTTCTCGAATCCATGTCTACAAAGTGGGCCGATTCCCAGCGATCGCCAGCGCCTCAATCCTCACAGCCTGACCCCGAAAAGCTCTGGATAGCTGCGATCAAACCACCCATGTACAGCGTGGCGGTTATTCCAATATGGGTCGGATCTGCCATCGCTTGGGCAGAAACAGGGCGCATCGACTACGGTATTTTCTCTTGCTTTCTCTCGGCATCCATTGCCATCGTGGCCTGGCTGAACCTCAGCAACGATGTCTTCGATGCCGATACAGGAATCGATAAAAATAAGCCCCACTCCCTGGTGAACCTGACTCAAAACAGGCCCTTGATCTTTTGGATTGCCAATGGGTTGCTGGTGCTTGGGCTGCTGGGGATTGTCTCCATTGCTTGGCAGCAGGGCGATGGGACAGTGCTGATCATTGTGGGCCTCTGCTGCGCCCTAGGCTATAGCTACCAAGGCCCTCCGTTTCGCTTGGGGTATCGAGGCTTGGGAGAGCCCATTTGTTTTGTAACCTTTGGCCCCTTGGCCGTCTCTGCAGCATACTACAGCCAAACTCAAACTTGGGGATGGTCCCCCATTGCCGCCTCGGTCATCGTGGGTATCAGCACCAGCTTGATTCTATTTTGCTCCCATTTCCACCAGATTGAAGATGATGCCGCTGCCGGTAAGCGATCGCCGATTGTGCGACTTGGCACTGAGCGGGGCGCACAGATCATCCCCTGGCTCTGCGGTAGTCTATTTGGCATTACGGGGCTGGGCATTTCCCTGGGGCTGTTTCCCATCCAGACCGTAGCTGTGCTGCTTACAATCCCTGCCGCCTACCGCCTGGCGCGGCACGTGCAGGATTACCACGACTGCCCAGCAAAGGTCAGTCGCGCCAAATTTATCGCGGTAACCCTGCATTTTTGGAGTGGGGTAATGTTAGGCTGCGGATGGCTGCTATCGCTGGCCCAAGCCCGTTTAGGCTGATCGCGAGGTCAATATGTCATCCGGTGAATTGCCTGTTTGTGTAAGGGGTTTGCGACATCCTGTTATGGAAGTGTGGCAATTACTGGTAAATTCAGAATGCTGCTGACAGCAACGCGTGGTGTATCTCATCGAACAAGCCCAGCCTACGTTGCTACTGTCATACGGCAGTAGTTTTGAGGCAGCGCACTCGCAACCCTAGTGTCTGGCTCGATATTCTCGGCCCAGTGGTCTACCCAGTTCACGATTCTTATGAACGTTTGTTGTGACTCCCACCTTTTATTTGTCGAATTCATCAGAGTCACGACGCGGTAACAAGACGTCAGCTATGCAGGCTTATGGGACATATTGCCGAAATAACATCTGTTCTTTAGCTTAGTTACTATGTCTGACCTACCCTTCACGTTGGACCAGCTGCGGATACTCAAAGCCATTGCGGCCGAGGGCAGTTTCAAGCGTGCTGCAGATAGCTTATACGTGTCGCAACCGGCCGTTAGCCTCCAAGTCCAAAATCTAGAGCGGCAGCTTGATGTTCCTCTGTTTGATCGCGGCGGGCGGCGGGCCCAGCTCACAGAAGCAGGGCACCTACTTCTAAAATATGGCGATCGCATCTTGTCCCTTTGTCAAGAAACCTGCCGCGCCATTGATGACCTGCAAAATCTCCAGGGCGGCACTTTGATCATTGGCGCGAGCCAAACCACCGGCACCTATTTATTGCCGCGCATGATTGGCCGGTTCAGACAAACCTACTCGGATGTCGCCGTGCAGCTTCATGTTCACTCCACCAGGCGTACAGCCTGGAGCGTCGCCAATGGTCAAATTGACTTGGCCATCATTGGTGGAGAAGTCCCGCCAGAGCTACAGGAGCCGCTTAAAGTAGCCCCCTACGCAGAAGATGAGCTAGCGCTGATTCTACCCACAGTCCATCCTTTATCCCGTAGCTCCACCATTCAAAAAGAAGATCTCTACAAGCTAAAGTTCATTGCTTTAGACTCCCAATCCACTATCCGCAAAGTGATCGACAAAGTCTTGAGTCGCAGCGGCATCGAAACCAGACGGCTCAAGATCGAAATGGAGCTTAACTCTATTGAAGCAATCAAAAATGCCGTGCAGTCTGGATTAGGCGCATCTTTCGTCTCAATCTCAGCCATCGAAAAAGAGCTGCAGATGGGCGTCCTTCATCGCGCCAAAATTGAGGACATCGTGATCAAAAGAGTCCTGTCCGTCATTGTCAATCCCAATCGATACCTGTCTAAGGCAGCGGAGGCGTTCATGAAAGAAATTTTGCCCCAGTTCTCGTCGCCGCCCCCCTCCAAAAAAGCTGCGAAACCCGCAGCAGCAAAGACAACGCTGATGTCGTAGCTAAGGGCAACAGGACGTGTGACGTCCGGCAGCCTAGAATCTAGGCCTGCTAAAATCTAGGCCTGGTTGATGTTGGAGACTTTGGACGGTAGGCACAGGAGATTATCGCTGTAGGTGCTGATCAAGCCCCTCTGTCTCAGCTTGCCCATGAGCCGCGTGACGGTGACCCGAGTTGAGCCAATGGCGCTGCCGATTTGAGCATGGGTCAATGTCCAAGGCAAACAATAGCCATCCTCGCAAGGTTCGCCGAACTCTTCGATCAAGAGCGTTAGGAAGCCTAGGAGACGATCGATGGTGCGCCGCTGGCCTAATGTGCTGAGCCAGAGAAGCTTGCGCTGGTGCTGATAACGAAAGGCATCTAAGACCTCGCGGCGAAAATGGGGCCAGTTGTCCAAATCATTCCAGTACATCCAAATGACTGATGTCTGGTCAACATGGGCAAAACTCTGCAGCGTAAACGGCGACTGGGCCACGATCTCAAAAGGCTGACCAGCGCCCACAAATCCAAGGAACGCCTCTTCTGCATTCATCTGGGCAAATTGAGAGGAATCATCGTCGTTGTCAGCAGGATAAGCATCTCCAACAAGACGAATAGCACCCCGTTGAACGAGATATAGCAGGCCAGGACGAGAGGGTACGCGCTCATCCTTACTGAAAGTGCGGCAGCGATAATGCTCTTGAGCCCAGTCAATGATGCGTTGCCAGGTCAAAAATGGGCGGGAGGAATCAGATGCTGAGGATGCTGAATACATAAGAGGCAGGTTCCGGTATCGAAGAAGGTTATTGTCAATTCAACAGCGAATCTGGAAACAATCGTCAAATACGAAGAGATATAAGAGATATATGAACAACGTTATTTTAGAAACGCCAACTTAGGGATACTAAGTCAGTATTATCCAACATGACCTTATGTACAGGGGATACACTCTGAAATCAGGACAAGAATGTGCACTTTTGTGAAAATGCGGCCCCTAGCGATCGCTCACTCCGGGGGAGATGTCCGGTCTCCAGATGAAGGTCATCCATCCGCAATAGACAGTCCACCGTGACAAATAATAGTCGCCATCAGGCTAAGATACACCACACCGGGCCAAGAGCGAGTGATGTACGCAATCTAACAGTGGTTTGATGGTCCATGTGGCCATGCCGTTACCGCCTCACAGAGCGAGGATAGATGGGATGGAAATGGCCAGCATCAACCCCAAACCTAGCCAGACCAAAAGCAGCGGCCCTTCAACAGCGGCCCGTGTGAGTAGGCTTGAGGCAGGCAAATCTACAAAAGTCAAATTGAGCCCCATGCTACAAGGAACACATCGCAGATGGTGTGGTATTGGAGCGTCTGAAGCCGTAGATGCATCAGCGTAGCCTGAGGCGTTAGCGTTGAAAACTGGCATAGTTGAGCGTCGGTCCCATGGCAATCCAGATTCTGATTTCCCCAACCCCAGCGCTAAGCACATCACTCAATCAGCTGCTTCAGTATGCTGCGGTCAAGTTCTGTCAGAGCGTATCATGGGATACCGTCTTGTCGGAAAAGCACCAAACCCCAAGATTGTTACGAATTGATACCCGCCACGCTTGCCCGCTGACCTATCGTTCATTTCTTGGGCTAACGCTGGCCCAAAGTGTTGACGAGACGCCCCGGCGCATTGCTGAGGCGATTGAGCAGGGCGTCACGGCCATGGCGTCGTCTAGGCTGACAGCATGCTCAGATGACTTGAAGCAACATCACTTAGAGCAACATCAGGATATACCAGAGGAGACGAGCTTTCAGGCTTCACTAGAACTGCTGCTGCCGCATATCAGCCTCGCCCAAGGAGACGACACTCAGGGGAGGCAGTGGATCAACATCCATATCGCTGCTGCTGGTGTGGCGCAGTGGTTAGACCGGGTGGCCTCGACCCACCCATCCAAGCGACCCTTGCCGGAGACACTCTCTGATGCTGCTGACGTTGGCTGCCCCGACGTTGGCCGCCCTGACGTTGGCCGCCCTGACGACAGCAGCCTCAGCTTTAGCATTCTTCATGCCCATGCCCGCTGCTGCACAATCCTCCGGCTGGCTCAATCGTACGGATTAATTGACCAATGGGCTAGCCGAGAGGATCCCCCTAGACTGCTGAGCGGTGACAGCGGCGGCGGGGCAGACCAAACAGCAACCAATATTCCATGGCTCAAGGGCGATCGCCTTTGGCTTTTAGACCAGGCTAGGCAAGGGCTATTGCTCAGCTTAGTTCGCTCACTAGACCGAGCATCAGACATAGAACTGGCTTATCGGCTTGGCATTCGGGGGGCAGGCGACCTGCATAAAGCCTATACCCAGGGCGCAGGCGATGTGAGTCGGGCTTTTGGCATTTTTCATGGTGTTAGCCGTCCGTTAGTCAGAGCCGCGCCAGCACCCGTAGATCAGGACATAAGTATTGGTGCGGATCTGGGGATTGTGTGGGTAGCGCAGCGGGTATTGGCTCGGTTCTTGTGGGGTCTGGGTATCACACCTCCGACAAGACTGTAGCCCCAAACCTGTAGCCACAAGCCTGTAGCTCCCCGAGATCTCTCGCCGCGCTGCGAGCCAAAGCTGTTATCTCAAAGGGCAGACGCCACAATAGCAGCCAAAGAGGTACGTCAAAAAGGTATAAGGGTGGCAGAAAGGGGCAATGCTGGGGGGGTGACAAGAGAAAAGCAGCGTGATATAGTTACCAATGTGTGAGGAGCGAACCAAAAAGGGTGCCGAGACGAAACCCGGACAGTCGTCGGCACCCTTTTTGCATGCATGCTTTTCTCCGACGTTTTGAGTCAATATCAATCGACAAGCCCCGGCCAGTCGCCTGCTAGCCAAGCCTCTCTCTCCGCGCTAGGGCTTTTCCGAGCAGCGATGGATTCAGAGCCTGAAGCGGTCTAGCCTGAGGATTGGCTTACCGATTTCGCCAAGAATGAGACGTCCTAAGCTACCGTTATAGTACCCTGGCTGCTCAAACGAAGGACTATGGCTACCGCATCTTCTGACCCGACTCCGCTACTTATTCTTGTCGATGGTCACTCTCTTGCCTTTCGGTCTTACTTTGCCCACAGCCGTGGACCTGATGGCGGCCTTCGGACATCCACGGGCATCCCGACAAGCGTCTCTTACGGGTTTCTGCGATCGCTATTCGACATGCTACAGGCTGAGACGCCTACCCACGTCGCCGTCGCGTTTGACCTGGGCGCACCGACGTTCCGCCATGATGCCGATAAAGACTATAAGGCGGGGCGACCCGATGCGCCCGAAGACTTTTTGCCCGATCTCAAAAATCTTCAGACCGTCTTAGATACGCTAAATATTACCCGGCTGGCGGCAGAAGGGTACGAAGCGGACGATGTTATTGGAACCCTGACCCGTCTGGGGTCCCAGGCAGGATATCGCGTTAAGATTCTCAGCGGCGATCGCGACCTATTCCAGCTTGTAGACGACGAGAAGGGGGTGAGCGTTCTGTATCTCAGCAGCACCTTCGGGCCTCGGGCCTCTGCAGGGGCGATGGAAATCAGAGCGCAGCAGGTCGTTGAGAAGCTGGGAGTTACGCCATCTCAGGTGGTGGACTATAAAGCCCTGTGCGGTGACCCATCGGACAATATTCCCGGCGTCAAAGGCGTGGGGGCGAAAACCGCCGTCAAGCTCCTAGACCAGTTCGGTACCCTAGAAGCGCTCTACGATTCTTTAGACCAGATCAAAGGTGCCGCACGAAAGCGCCTTGAAGCGGGGCAAGATGCAGCGCGCCACTCTCAGTATCTCGCTCAAATCCATCTCGATGTCCCGGTGGACGCCGACGTAGACTGCTGCAAACTGCAGACATTTGAGCTATCTCAGCTAGCACCCCTGCTAGAAAAGCTGG
>JGI12210J13797_10360448_pt1 | contig 22420 bp, 12 predicted proteins | sample ElkSlonscriptome_3_FD_13797 | JGI IMG/M metagenome (IMG submission 13797)
CCTCTTCGCGCCTTGGCACGAGCCGCGCTGACGGCGTTCTGACCCCACGAGGGTTTCACCACGGGCTGCTAGACCAGTAGGTCGAAGAAAGGTTTCCATCTCGCGCCCGGGGGCCCGTCGCGGTATCGTCGGTCGGATGGGGTACGTGCAGCAATGCTCGGGTGTGGTCTCGTTGACCATGCTCGCGGGGTTGGCCGCATGCGAGGCCCACGGGGTGGTCGGCTCCAACGTCAGCGTGGGCGGCGTCGAGGAGACGACCGAGGGCTCGGTGAGCCCCTCCAGCACGGGCGGGTCTGCGCCCGACACGACCGGCGCCGACACCTCGGACATCGGCCTCGAGAGCACCACGGGCGAGCTCGACGACGGGGTCGACACCACCGACGGGTTCATCTTCGACGTGGGCAGCGGGGTGTCTCCCGAGGTCTGCCTGGCCCCTCACGTCTCGAGCTGCGATCGCGACAGCGACGATCCCTGGCACGCGCTGGGCCTGAACTGCCCCGGCTCGATTCCGGTCGAGGTCACGTACCTGGGGCATCCGGGGGCGATGGTGGTGCACGCGGGCACGCTGGGCTCGCACGGGAACTTCTCGGCGCGCGAGGGCGAGAAGATGGTCATCCTCTCCACGGGGAAGGCGACGGAGGTGCCCCGCCCGCCCGAGGACCTGGGCTGCAGCGACACGCAGGTGTGCCCCAGCACGGCGCTCGATCCCTTCGCCGTCCACGATGCGCTACCGCCGCCGATCGACGTGGCCGCGGTCGATCCGGGCTCCACCTGCGCGGTGCGGCCGGAGCTCATCGGCCTGGGCGACTGCTCCAACACCCTCGAGCAGGCCTGGGCGGCGGGCGATGGGGCGCACGACTACGCGGAGATCCGGATCAAGGCCACCGTCCCGCCGGGCGCCAATGCGTTCGCCTACCGGTTCGCGTTCTTCTCGGCGGAGTACCCGCAGTGGGTGATCGACGACGTGCCCTGGAACGATATGTACGTCGCCTGGCTCGAGTCCGAGGCCTGGACGGGCAACATCTCGTTCGACCCGGTCGGCAACCCGATCTCGACCCGCGGGGTGTTCCTCGAGCTGTTCGACGCCAACTCCCCGCTGTGCGACGCCAATCCGTGCGTGGCACCCGAGCTGCACGGCTTCGCCATGCAGGGGCACGCGGGCACCCGGTGGCTGGAGACGATCGCGCCGGTGGTGGAGGGCGAGGACATCGAGATCGTGTTCGCGCTGTTCGATCTCTCCGATGCCCTGGTCGACACGGTGGTGCTGCTCGACGACGTGCACTGGGGCTGCACCGACCAGCCGCCCATCACCATCACCCCACCAGCGGGCTGATCGACCCGAGGGCAGGCGTAGCACGACGACGGAGCATCTCTCGTCCACCCTGCCGTCGGATGATAGAGCGGCGACGATGATTGCGTACACCCAGCGCGACGCACGGCGGAGCGGCGGATGGGCGCGGACAGCGGGCAGGCCGCGCCTACGCCAGCGCGCGGCGACGCCGAGGCACCTCCAACGCGCTCGCCCCGGCTCGGCGGAGGCCGGGCCGGGGCGAGTCGGGTGGAGACGAGAGGCGGTCGTCGGACCTAGCGGGTCTCGACGAAACGCAGCAGCAGGTCTCGATCCGTCGCGTCGAGGGCCTCGAACGCCGATCGAGATGCCTGTGCTTCGTCGTCGTGAGCCATGATCGCCTGCTCGATGGTCTGGGCCGATCCGTCGTGCAGGTAGGGACCGGTGGTCGCCATACCCCACAGCGGAGGCGTGCGGAACAAGGTCCCCATGGCGAGGCCGTCGTCGATACCGATGGTGCCGGTCGCAGCCACCGAGTGGAGCAGCAGATCGGTATAGGCCGGCGTCGGGAATCCCTCGCCCGAGCCAGGAATCTCCGGCACGTGGCAGCCATCGCAGCCGACCTCGGCGAAGAGCTCCATCCCACCGGGCACCTCGTCCACCGGCATGGGGGGCGCGAGGTTCTCGATGAAGAAGGTCATGGTGTCGATCTGATCGACGGTGAACTCGGGGTCGGCCACGCGGTCGTCGTCCTCGGACACACCAAAGGTGAAGCCGTCCTCGTTGGGCACCGTCAGGCCGAGCTCGGCCGACATCGCGTCGCGTACGAACTCTCGCACGCTGGGCACCGAGCTCTTCCAGCCCAGACGACCCACGCGACCATCGCCGAGCTCGTGGGCGATGCCGCGGATCCCATCACCGTCGAGATCCTCGGGATCCTCGAGCGCCCGGATGTCGTCGGCCTCCACCGCGGACAGCAAGCCCAACCCCAGCGCGGTGGGGGTCTGCCTCTGTTCGAAGGCGTTGTGCTCGCCCGTGTGCTCGCGCCGCGGCACCCCCGAGATGCTCAGCTTGTGCAAGATGGTGCCGTAGTCCGGAGCGGAGAAGCCCCCGGCCGCGCCCAGGGTGCCGTGCCGCACCACGTTGACGTCGATGGGACCGGCGCCACCCACGGTGGGCGCCCCGAATTCGTCGAGCGGATCGAAGTGGCAGCCGCGGCAGCTGTCACCGTTGAACAAGGGGCCCAGGCCGTCGTTCTCACCGAAATCACGGTCGAACAGGGCCCTCCCCTCCAGCCAGCGCTCCTCGGCGGCGGCGTCGTTCAGGGGCAGCGGGGCGCCGGGCTCGCCGGGCTCGGGAATGGGTGCGTTCGGCGGCAGCAGGCCGGGCGTGGCCTGCGTGGCCCCGCCGAGGGACTCGAGGAAGGCGACCACGTCGGCGCGCTCTTGGTCCGATGCCGCTTCGTAGGCCTCGCGGGCGGCCAGGGCCTCGCCCCCGTGCCAGCGGATCGCGTCGTCGAGGGTGTCGGCCCGCCCGTCATGCAGATAGGGGCGGGCCATGATGATGCCCCACAGCGGTTGGGTGCGGAACTCCGAGCCCGTAGCGTTGGCCATCGCGATGCCGTCGGCCAGCTCGGGGCCCATGTCGTGGAGCAGGAGGTCGGAGTAGAGCGGCACCATGCCCCGTGCCCCCTCGAGCGAGGTGTGGCAAGCGTCGCAGCTCATCTCCGCGAACAAGGCCTTGCCGCGCACCGCCGACTCGCTCGGGTCCGCGTCGGGAGCGGGCGGCGCCAGTAGCATGGTGAACGCAACCAGGTCGAAGACCTCGTCCGGGGTCATCTCGGGGTCGGACACGCCGTCTTCGTCGGTGTGCGCGGGCTCGACCACCGCGTTCATCCACGGCCAGTCGTAGTCCTGCACCACCGGCAACCGGGCGTTCTGCTCGGCCGTCAGCGGGTTGGAGGTGATCCCGGCGTGGTTGTTGATGGGGTCGCGGATGAAGCCCTCCACCGTGACCTTCTGGCCCTTGCGGCCGAAGCGACCCAGGTAGCCCTTGACCTCCGCGGCCCGCCCGCTGATCCCGTCGCCGTCGACGTCGTCGGGATCGGCGTTGGCGAGGATGGAGGCCTCGTAGATCTCCGCGATCGCTCCCGAGCCCCACATGGGCATGCCGGAGCGCTTGGCCTGAACGTTGGACCCCTCCATGAGCGAGGGACGGGGCTCATCACCCACACCGTAGCTCATGGCCACGCCTCCCTTGGGTGCCAGCTCGAACTGGCCGCCGGGCTGCTCGACGCCGTGCAGGTAGAAGTCGCGATAGCGTGGCCCCACGCCGCCGATGACCGGCCCCTCGTGACATGCGGCGCAGAAGGTCACGTTCGTGGTTGGCCCCAGTCCCTCCTCGGGGGTAAAGCGGTGCAGCATCATCTGGAAGCCGCGCTCGAATGTCTCCTCATCCTCGGCCGTAGCGTAGGGGGCGATCTCGCCTACCTCTTCTACGAAGATGTCGGCCACGCGAGGCTCGGGTTCTTCTTCGTCGCCACAGGCTCCTACGAACGGAACGATGCTCAAGGCCGAAATGACGCTGATCCACTGTGGTTGTGGTTTGAGTGATCGAGACATTGAAGATCTTCTCCATTCGCCGAAGCATGACTATGTCATGGAAGGCGTAGTCGAGGGGTGGACCGAGCAGAGCGATGTACACTCCGTCGATAACGCCCCATCGCTACGACTCGGTGGTGCTCGGCCCCATGCCTATACATGACAACTGTTGGGGATACAACTATCAGCGGAGGGGCGGTTGCACTCTCGCACATGGGTCGTATGGCACGGAGGCTTCCTGCGCGCCATACGAGGGGTGGTGTCGCCCTATGTAGTGAACCTTGCCCCGACTTCGAGTGAGTCTTGGAGGTCTCTTCTCTCGTTCGCGCTTCGACGCTCGTGTTCCCCACAGGCGGCTAGATCCCACACGATCTACAGGTGATCGTTTCCCACGTTCGTCGGCAGGATACGTTTCTGACGCGGTTGGCGCCTCGTCAGCAGAACAGTGCGTAGCGGCGAGCCGCACGTCAGTTGCTCGATCGTGATCTTCAGACCGGGGGTGGAGGAGCGCGTAGTCGAGCGACCCGGCGAACCCCATCGACCCGGCGGCGATCTTGGCCATCGACCCTGACGTTCGAGGCCGAAATCGAGGACCCGATGGTGTGCACCGATTTATCGTTTTCTGAGACACCACTGGGGAACCGAGTGATCGTCGATGTCGAGTCGCGAGGCTCGACCCGGCTCACCCGTGCCGCGTGGTATAGTCGGAGTGTCCCGTCGGTCGAGCGACTCTCTTCGAATTTCTCGAGCGCGCGCGGCACCACGAACTCGGGGTAGGGAATACACCTCGACCAGCATCCCGAGCATCCCGATGCTCGCGCGAGGCCCTGGCGCTCGCGCGCCGCCTGGCGCTCGCGCGCCGCCTGGCGCTCGCGCGCCGCCTGGCGCGCAGGGCGAGGCGCTGACCATCGCGGTCGGCTTGCTCCTTGGTCACCCGCGCCGGATACCGCCCCTCGGGGTCGAGCCCCGCGTTGCTCGACGCTCGAAACATCCGGCCCGGGTGCTCGAAATCGGGCCTTGATGGCGGCCCCGACGCGCCGGCGGAAAAAAATCGAAAAAAGCGTCGGGGGGCCGAAGGATCGGGAGGGGCCGACCCATCTACAAGTGAATCCTTCGGGATTCGGATTCGGGTCGGCATCCCACGCACGGACCCTCGACTCATTCGAGGGTCCGTGTCGTTTCCGACGAGTTCCGCAACAACAACTTCCGCAGGCCACACACCTCGCGGAATCGTGGGGTGCCCTCTCGGATCACCAACATTGAGCGCCGTGTCCTCCTGGGACGCGGCGTTCTTGCGTTGGGCTGCTAGAGCCCCCGCAGGCGGCGGCGGGTGAAGGTCCACAGGCAGTAGGGATCGCCGTCGGCTCGGCACTTCACCTCGACCTCGAGGTCGTCGTCGCCCGACAGCTCGGCGGCCCGCAGCATCCACCCGGTGATGGCGATGCAGTGGGCCCGGTGGGGCTTGGCGATGCCTCGCACTTCGAAGACGTACAGCTCGCGCTGCTTCTCGTGCACGATGATCTCGCCGGCGTCGAACTGGGTGCGCCACGCGGTGGCGGCTCGATCGACCAGGTGCCCCAAATTGCCGAATTTGAGCAGCAGGCGGTGCATCGTGGTGAGGGTGAGCTCGCACGAGTGGCGGCCCATCTGGTGGCACAGCGCGAGGTCTCCCTCGCCGAGCACGCGGTCGGCGGTGGTGGAGAGATCGATGAGCATGTCGTAGGGGTACCAGCGGGTCTCGATGAACCCGGCCTCGGCCTCCTCGCGGGTGGGGGGCGTCAGCTGCTCGACGACCTTCGGCCAGGCGTCTCTCCCCTGCGAGCGTATGAACAGGGTGCGAGCCCGCAGGATGCCGCCGGTCACGTGCACCCTTCGATGGTCGCACGAGCGACCGTGGATGTTCACCCTCCAGAGGGATCGGCGTTCGCGGGGTCTCGCTGTAGGGTGGCCACGCACTCCACGTGGTGGGTATGGGGGAACATGTCGACCGGCTGGACCTCGAGCAGGGCATAGCCCGCGTCGACGAGCACCCGGAGATCGCGGGCGAGGGTCTCGGGCTCGCACGACACGTAGACCACGCGGCGCGGGCCGTGCTCGATGACGGCCCGCAGGGCGTCGGGCTGGCAGCCGCTGCGGGGCGGATCGAGCACGATGGCGTCGACGGGGCCGGGCAGGGTGCCGAGCACCAGCTCGGTCTTGCCGAGCAGCAGCTCCACGTTGGCCAGGCCCTGGGTGTTGACCCGAGCGTCGGCGACGGCGGGGCCGCTCTCCTCGATGGAGACGACGGTGCCCACGTGCGGGGCGAGCAGGGCGGCGAAGGTGCCCACGCCCCCGTAGGCGTCGACGACCACGCCCTCGGGGCCGGCGTCGACGCGCTCGCGGACCAGCTCGATGAGCCGCTCGGCCTGGGCGCGGTTGACCTGGAAGAACGCGGCGGCCGAGACCTGGAAGCGGTGCCCGAGCAGCTCCTCGGTGAGCTGGGCCTGGCCGCTGTCGGGCGCGTCGGGCAGGTCGATGCGGGGCTGGATCATCCGCGAGCCCTCGGGGCGGCCCACCCGAATGTTGCACTGGGTGGAGCCGTGCAGGCGGCCCTGGAGCTGCTCGAGCACGTCGTTGATGCCGGGCTCCATGATGTAGCAGTGGGGCACGGGCAGGAACTCGCGCCGGAAGTGCCGAACGAAGCCCAGCTGGCCGTCTTGCACGGTGAAGCGCCCGTGGTTGCGGTAGTACCAGGGGTCGTCGGCGGCCACGGGGTCGGCCACGGGGGGGTCTTCGAAGCCGCCGTGCTCGCGCAGCTGGAGGGCGACGAGGTCCCGCTTGAGCGCGAGCTGGCGGGGGTAGGCCACGTGCTGGAGCTGGCAGCCGCTGCACTGCGAGAACAGGGGGCAGCGGGGCTCCACGCGATCGGGCGAGGGCTCGACGATGTCGAGCACGTCGACGGCGATCCACTCGCGGCGGTGGCGACGGATGCGGACGCGCAGCCGCTCGCCGGGGATGGTGCGGGAGGCAAAGGCCCGCTTGTCGCCGAGCATGCCGACCCCGTCGCCCTTGGGGGCGAGGGAGTCCACGCGCAGCTCGACCTCGGCGTCGACCTCGAACCCGGGGGCCGGAGGCGGCATGGGGGGTCCGCGACGGCGGCCGCGTCGGCGTCGGCCCTTGTGCTCACTCATGGGGGTGCTCCCGGTCGGAGAGGGTCAGGGGGGTGTCGTAGGGCTGCTCGCGCCAGCGGGCGTCGTCCAGCCGGGCGAGGTTGTCGAGGATGTGGATCATGCTCTCGTCGTCGGCGCTGCCGTCGAGCGGCAGGCCCAGCCACTGCCGGCGGGCGTGGACGTAGGCCTGGGCCATGGCGCGCCAGGTGGGGTAGGCCGCCTGGAGGCGGCGGGCGATGGGGAGCAGCTCGGCCCAGCCGAGCTCCGGGGGGGTGAAGCCGGCCGCCACGCCGAGCCGGGAGACCAGCACGAAGCGCAGCAGGTCCCAGGCGCTGTCGCGCTCGCGGGGCCGGGCGAGGGCCACGAGCACGCGGCGGTGCTCCTCGGGGCCGTACACGTCCCACCAGTGGGCGAGCATGCGGCGGGCCTCGGCGCCGGAGAGGTGGCCGTAGTCGCAGTCGCCGGTGACCAGCAAGAACGCGCTCTGCACCCAGTGGCGGTAGGGGTCGAGGGCATCGGCGGCGAGTCGGGCGTCGGGCCGCCGGTGGCGGCGGGTGCCGAGCCACGCGGCGAGGCCGACGATCATGGTGATGCCGAGGGCCAGCAGGAGGGGCCAACGCTCCATGTCGGGCATCATGCAGCAGCGACGGGCTCGAGGAACAGCAGCGTGCAGTCGTCGGCGGCGAGCCGGACGGGCGCGCCGAACGGGAGCGCGGCGTTGCGCTCGCGGCCGTGGCCGAAGGGGAAGCCGGTGACCACGGGTACGCCGAGCGTGGCGAGGCGCTCCACCACCACCTCGAGCGCGGTGGGGCCGTACTGCCCGGTCTCGGGCTCCTCGCACGCGGTGAGCTCGCCCACCACGACGCCTCGGATGCCGCGCAGGGCCCCGGCGCTCAGCAGGTGGGTGAGGCAGCGGTCGATCCGGTAGGGGCGCTCGCCGATCTCCTCGAGGGCCAAGATGACGCCGGACATCGAGGGCATGAAGCGGGTGCCGACCAGGGCGCGCAGGACCTCGAGGTTGCCGGCCATCAGCGTGCCCTCGACCGTGCCGCCGTGGATCACGGTGCCCTCGCTGGCCTCGAGCGGGGCGGGGACGCGACCCTCGAGCAGGTCGACGAGGCGCTCGATGTCCTCGGGGTGGGCGGTGGACAGCTGGGTGATGACGGGGCCGTGGATCGAGGGGACCCCCGCGCGCACCCAGGCCCAGCACAGCAGCGCGGTGATGTCGGAGAAGCCCACGATGAGCTTGGGGTGCTCGCGCAGCCGGCCCGGGTCGAGGGCGCCGAGCAGGCGGGTGACGCCGTAGCCCCCGCGGGCGGCCATGACCGCGCGGGCCTGGGGATCGCCGAGGGCGTCGTGCAGGCACTGCAGGCGCAGGCCGTCGTTGCCCGCGAAGTAGCCCTGCTGGTCGTGGATGTTCGGGGCGAGCACGAAGTCGGCGTCGAGGTGGCGCCGGAGGATCCGCAGGCCACGATCGAAGCGCTCGGCTGCGACCGGGCCGGACGGCGCCACCACGTGGACCCGGTCACCCGAGCGAACGGCCGGGGGTGGGGTGCTCACCGTCGCCGTCGGCCCCGCTTCTTGCGGCCCTTGCGTTTGCCGGCGTCGGGGTCGTCGCCCGCGGGCTCGTCACCCTCGGACGAGGCGGCGAGCTCGGAGGAGGACGCATCGGCCCCGTCGGGCGCGGGCGCGACCGCCATGTCGGGGTCGGTCGCGCGGTCGGTCTCGGGCTCGCGGTCGGCCGGGTCGTCGCTGGCGTCGGCGCTCGCCGGCTGGTCGGCGGCGCCCTGGTGCTCGGCGTCGGCGCTCGATGCTTCGTCGCGCGCCGCAGCCACGTCGGCATCCTCACGATCGTCGTAGCCGTCGTCATCGTCGTCGTCGTCGTCGCCCACGTGGACGACGCCGGTGTCGTCTTCGATGATCATCACCGGCGCGGGCATGGCCATCGCGGCGGGGGCGTCAGATCCGTCGTCCGACACGCTAGGGTCCACCTTCTGGACCACCGGGGTCCCGTCCTCCAGATGCTCCGTTCCCATCTTGCCGGCGCGCTCGAGCGCCTCCGCGTCGACCCACCGCCCGAAGAAGCCACGGGTGGTCTGGGCGCTGCGGTCGATCACCTCCACGACGGCGGTCACCTCCAGCGGCCGCCGCTGATCGCCCTGCACCACCGTCAGCACGGTGCGCACGGGGGGCGGGTCGTCGATCGCGACGAACACGCCTTCCGTGCCGTCCGCGAGGGGAGCGGGGCTCACCGGGGCCGCATCGGCCAGCGTGGAGTGTCGGAGCTCGAGGGTGGCAGCAGACTCGGACATGGGTGGGCTCGGCCCGGCACTATAGCCCAGCGGGGCGCCGGCCGGATCCGCGTGCGTGGCGCGTGGACACGAGCCTCGACCCGACCGTACCCTTGCGCGTCGCGCCAGCCGGGAACCCGCGTTTCCCAGGCGGGCGGGCCCCCAAAGAGCGCGTCATGCTAGGCCTAGGCAGATTCGTCAAGAAGATCTTCGGGACCCGGCACCAGCGGCAGATGAAGAAGCTGCAGCCGCTGGTCGACCGCATCAACGGTCTGGAGGCCTCGATCGAGAAGCTCTCCGACGCCGAGCTGAAGGCTCGCACGGGGGAGTTCAAGCAGAAGCTCGACAACGGGGCGCCGCTAGACGACCTGCTGTGCGACGCGTTCGCGACGGTGCGCGAGGCGTCGAAGCGCACGCTGGGCATGCGGCACTACGACGTGCAGATGATCGGCGGCGTCGGGATGCACCGGGGCCTCATCTGCGAGATGCGGACGGGCGAGGGCAAGACCCTCACGGCGACCTCGGCGCTGTACCTCAACGCGCTCGAGGGCCGGGGGGCTCACCTCATCACGGTCAACGACTACCTCGCCAGCCGCGACGCGGAGTGGATGGGGCAGATCTACCGGTTCATGGGGATGAGCGTGGGCACGATCGTGCACGGGCTGTTCCACACCGATCGCCAGCGCTCGTACCGCTGCGACATCACCTACGGCACCAACAACGAGTTCGGGTTCGACTACCTTCGCGACAACATGAAGGAGACGATCGAGAAGTACGTGCAGCGCGACCTGCACTACGCGATCGTCGACGAGGTCGACTCCATCCTCATCGACGAGGCTCGCACGCCGCTCATCATCAGCGGCGAGGCCGACAAGCCCGCCGATCTCTACTACACCGTCGATCAGGCGGTGCCCAAGCTGCGGCGCGACCTCGACTACATCGTCGACGAGAAGGCCCACAGCGCCCAGCTGACCGACGCGGGCGTGGACCGCATCGAGAAGCTGCTCGAGTGCACGAACCTCTATTCGCCCGAGAACAACGAGCTGCTGCACCACGTCAACCAGGGCCTGCGCGCGCACACGCTGTACAAGCGCGACGTGAACTACCTGGTGGATGGCCGAGAGGTCGTCATCGTCGACGAGTTCACCGGGCGCAAGATGGAGGGGCGTCGCTGGAGCGACGGGCTGCACCAGGCCATCGAGGCCAAGGAGGGCGTGCCCATCCAGCCCGAGAGCCAGACGCTGGCCACCATCACGTACCAGAACTACTTCCGCATGTACCGGAAGCTCGCGGGCATGACGGGCACGGCCGACACCGAGGCCGAGGAGTTCCACAAGATCTACGACCTGGGCGTGCTGGTGATCCCGCCCAACCGCATCATCGTTCGCGACGACCGGCACGATCTGGTCTACAAGAACGAGCGGGGCAAGTTCCGGGCCATCGTGGAGGAGATCCGCGAGCGCACGGCGGAGGGGCAGCCGGTGCTGGTGGGCACGACCAGCGTCGAGAAGAGCCAGGTGATCCACCAGCTGTTGCAGCGCGAGAACATCGCCCACAACGTGCTCAACGCCAAGCAGCACGAGCGCGAGGCGCTGGTGGTGGCGCAGGCCGGCCGCAAGCACGCGGTGACGGTGTCCACCAACATGGCCGGCCGCGGCACCGACATCATCCTGGGCGGCAACGCCGAGATGATGACCAAGGCCCAGATCGATCCCGACGAGGATCCCGAGCGCTACGAGCAGCTGCTGAAGGGCCTGACCGCGCAGTGCGAGGGCGAGAAGAAGGAGGTGCTGTCGCTGGGCGGGCTGCACATCATCGGCACCGAGCGCCACGAGAGCCGCCGCATCGACAACCAGCTGCGGGGTCGCGCCGGTCGCCAGGGCGACCCCGGCTCGTCGCAGTTCTACCTGAGCCTCGAAGACGATCTCATGCGGATCTTCGGGGCCGATCGCATCACCGGCCTGATGGAGCGGCTGGGGATGGAAGAGGACGTGCCCATCGAGGCACCGCTGGTCAACCGGGCCATCGAGAATGCGCAGACCAAGGTCGAGGCGATGCACTTCGACACGCGCAAGAACCTCTTCGAGTACGACAACGTGATGAACGAGCAGCGCAAGGCGATCTACCTCTTGCGCCGCCAGATCCTCGAGGGCCGCTACCGCCCCGAGATCCTCGACGAGCAGGCCCGCGACGAGCAGCAGCACAAGCTGCCCGATCCGCCCAAGGAGTCGGGGCCGCACACCATCGAGTCGATGTCGGAGAAGATCCGGCCGCGGGTGAAGGGCATCATCGACGCCCACTGTGCCGCGCGGATCGAGGGGGGCACGGAGGGCAAGGCCGACGAGCGCATCGCAGGAGGGCAGTGGCCGGTGGAGGGCATCCGCCCCGAGGCGCTGCGCCACGAGCTTTACCGCCACTACGGCGCCACCATCGATTTCTCGGGAGTGAAGGACGACTACGGCCAGCTGCTCGAGCTGGCCGTGCACGAGATCGCCTGGGCTCTCATCCAGCAGCGCGAGCGCCTGCACGACCTGGCCAACGAGCTCATCGGCCAGGTGGTGGAGCAGACCTGCCCCGCCGACGTGCACCCCGACGAGTGGGACATCGCCGAGCTCGAGGCGCAGCTCGAGGAGCGCTTCCACGTGAAGCTCCAGCTGCGCGACGTGCCCGAGAACCTCGAGGCGCTGGTCGACCAGTGCTGGGAGGCCCTCGAGGCGCTGCTGCTCGAGCGCGAGGAGCAGTTCGGGCTGACCACCTACCTGTTCCACATTCGGCGGCTGTGGCTGGACGAGATCGACGGGCAGTGGATCGCCCACCTCAAGAACATCGAGCACCTGCGCACGGGCATCGGGCTGGTGGGCTACGCCACGCGCAACCCGAAGAACGAGTACAAGATCCGCGGCTACAACCTCTTCAAGGACATGTGGGAGGGCATCGAGCAGACCGTGCTCGACAAGGTCATCAGCATGACCCTCACCGAAGAGGAGCGGCGGCAGGCCGAGGAGGGCGCGGAGTACGAGACGGCGCTCACCCGGGCCAACGCGCGCCAGCGCGGCGCGGCGCGGCGGGCCGGCGGCGCGGGCCGAGCCCAGCTCGACAAGCTGCAAGAGGCGGCGCGGCGGGCGATGGAGCAGCTGCAGTCGGCGGGCGAGGCGGCGGGCGCCTCGCCCGAGGAGGCCACCGAGGCCGCGGCCCAGGCCGCGGCGGCCGAGAAGACCGTGCCGAAGGTCCGCGCCAACGATCCGTGCCCCTGCGGCTCGGGCAAGCGCTACAAGAAGTGCCACGGCAAGAAGACCGCGTAGCGGGCCGACGCTGAGTTCACGGCCAGCTATGGCGGTGGGGCGGGCCGACGCTCACGCCAGTATCCGCGGCGACGCTTGTCGTGGGCGACGGCCATCACCACTGCGCGATCACCCTCGAGGTGGTACGGCAAGTGGTAGGGAAATCGGTGGACTCGGACGACGCGAAAGGCTTCGTCGCCGGGCCAAGCGGGCCATGCCCGCGGGAGCTCCGCGATGCGATCCATCGCTGCGTCGATCTCCAGCTCGAATTCGAGGCCCAGACCCGATCGCTGCGCGTCGTACCAGTCGACGGCCGATTCCAAGTCGGACATCGCGTCTTCATGGAGCTCGACGTTCACCGTGAGGCTCGAGAGGCCCGCCTCTGGGCCAGCCGCAGCTTCATCTCGTCTCGCGACAGTGTCCTCGCCTCGCCTCGCTGGAGTGCACCCAAGCGCCGGCGTAGCTCGGCGGTGAGAGCCGGGTCGGCCGCCGCCTCGTTCGGCGTCGCGGGCTCTCCTTCGTGGGCATCGTCGACGATGCTGAGCTGAATCTCGTGAACCAGGCGGGCCCGCGCTTCGACCGGAAGCTCGAGCGCTGCACCGAGGAGCTCTTCGAGGCCCATGTCGAAGAGCGTACGTTGCCGCCGCCGCCAATGCCATCGTCGAGGGGCCGGCGAGTCGGTGGCGAGGACGGTGACGCTCCTTGCTCCCCACACCTCGCCGGCCTCGGACCCTTCCGCCGCACCCGCTCCGGGTGGTCGAGACGCGCGGTCGACGGCTGCGGAAATGCCGCTCCCTGCCCGGCGCGTTCCGTTTGGGGTATGGCATCGATGATGTCACGTCGGCTCTCTCGGGGAATCCTGTCGCTGCTCGCCTGCTCGTCGTTCGCGTGCACGGGCGGGGGAGGCGAGGGCTCGGAGGGCGAGACGGGCTCGGAGGCCACCGGGGTGCCCACCTCCACCATCACCAACATCACCGCCGACGGCACGAGCACCGGCGGGGATGCGAGCAGCGGCCCGGGTGACACGGACGGGACCACCGGCACCGGCGCCGACGAGACCATGGGCTCCAGCGACGAGACCGGCGACACCACCGGGGGCGAGCCGCTGGGCGAGCGGCCCATCATCTACCAGCTGGTGGTGCGCCACTTCGGCAACACCAACCAGACCCGGGCGACCGACGGCACGATCGAGCAGAACGGGGTAGGAAAGTTCGCCGACATCGACGAGGCGGCGATCGGCGAGCTGGTCGGGCTGGGGGTGACCCACGTGTGGCTGACGGGGGTGCTGCGCCAGGCCACGCTCACCGCGTACCCGGGGCTGCCGGCCGACGACCCCGACATCGTGAAGGGGCGAGCCGGCTCGTTCTACGCGGTGCGCGACTACTACGATGTGTCGCCCGACTACGCGGTCGATCCCGACATGCGCCTGGAGGAGTTCGACGACCTGGTCGACCGCCTGCACGCGGCGGGGCTGGTCGTGCTCATCGACCTGGTGCCCAACCACGTGGCGCGCAGCTACGGCTCGGTGGTGCAGCCCGCGACCGACTTCGGGGCGGGCGACGATCAGAGCGCGTTCTTCGACCCCGACAACAACTTCTTCTACCTGGCGGGGCAGAGCCTGGCGCTGACCAAGCCGCCGGGGTGGAACCCGCCGGGGGTGGTGTTCGACGGGGTGTTCGGGCCCGAGGACGGCACCCCGGGGGCCACGCCCAAGGTCACGGGCAACAACCAGGCCACCGCCACACCCTCCGAGACCGACTGGTACGAGACGATCAAGCTCAACTGGGGGCTGGACTTCACCACGGGGAGCAGCAGCTACAACCCGAGGCCCGACACGTGGACGAAGATGGACGCGATCCTGGCCTACTGGCAGGGCCGCGGGGTGGACGGGTTCCGCTGCGACTTCGCCCACTTCGTGCCGGGCGAAGCGTGGGCGTGGCTCATCGACCAGGCCCGCACGCGCGACCCCGAGACCTTCTTCTTGGCCGAGGCCTACGACGATCTCGACGGCCTGCTGGGGGCGGGCTTCGACGCGGTCTACCACGACGCGGGCTACGACGCGCTCAAGCGGATCTACCAGGGCGCAGGCTCGCAAGCCGACTACGCCGACACGATGTTCGGGCTGGGCGACGACGTGCGCGACCGCTACCTGCAGTACCTCGAAAACCACGACGAGCGCCGGGTGGCCTCGCCGATCGACGCGATGGGCGGGCCGGACGACTCGGGCTTCGGCTCGATGGAGGCGGGCTACCAGCTCGCGCCGGTGTCGTTCCTGTTCAGCGCGGGGCCGATCCTTCTGTACAACGGCCAGGAGGTGGGCGAGCCCGGGGCGGGAGTGGAAGGCTTCGGCCAAGAGGACGGCCGCACCACGATCTTCGACTACTGGTCGCTGCCGGCGCTTTCGGCCTGGGTCAACGGCGGGGCCTTCGACGGCGGGGGATCGAGCCCCGCGCAGCTCGAGCTGCGCGCGTTCTATGTCGACCTGCTGGCGCTCGGCCGCGATCCCTCGGTGGTGGGCTCGGCCTACTGGGGGCTGGAGTACTTCAACAACCCGGGCATGTTCGGCGACGTGCCCGACGGCTTCTATACGTTCGCGCGCTTCGAGCCGGGCTCGGGCCGGGCGGTGGTGGTGGTGGCCAACTTCACGCCGGGCAGCGGGGCGGCGGGGGCGGTGCGGCTGCCCGAGGACCTGCTGGCGTCGATCGGACTCGAAGGGCCGGTGAGCGTGCGGCGGGTGCTGGGGCGCGAGGGCGAGGTCGACGAGCGGGTGACCACGCTCGACAGCGACGCGCTGTCGTCGGCGGGCTTCCTGGTGGAGGTGCCCGACCAGACCACCCACGTCTACGTGGTGCAGTAGCTGCCGTCGCGCGCCGGGCCGGCGGCGGCGCTCAGCGCATCACGGCGTCGAGGATGTCGCGGACCTCGACCACCGAGGCGCCGAACGCCTCGTGGTCTAGATCGTGGCCGAGGCGCGCGCGCAGGATGTCGACGAGCTGGGCGGTGCGCCGGGCGTGGGTGGCCGCCTTGGGGCGATCGCCCAGCGCGAGGGCCAGCTTGGCCAGGCCCAGCTCCGAGCGCCACAGGTGCAGCGAGTCGATGCTGCCGAACAGCTCGCTGGCGCGCTCGAGGTTCTCTTGGGCCTCCTGGAGCGAGCCGAGCTGGACGCGGGCCAGGCCCAGCTCGAGCAGGGCGAGGCCCTCGTACACCCGCCGCCCCACGGTGGCGCACAGCTCTCGGCCGGCCTCGAGCAGCCTCACGCCCTCGTCGGGGTTGTCGAGGTCGAGCAGGATCCGGCCGAGGTTCACCCGGCAATCGCCCTCGGAGGCGAGGTCGTGGATCTCGAGGAAGATCGCCAGCGCCTCGCGGGCGCGGCTCTCGGCCTCGGGGCGCCGGCCCATGCGGAAGGCACAGATCGACAGCTGGTGCAGCTCGAGGCCCTCGCGGCGGCGCAGCGACAGGCTGCGGGCCATGTCGAGGGCGGCCTCGAGGTGCTGGTAGGCGGGCTCGAAGTCGGCGGCCTCGAGGTGGGTCTGCCCCAGCCCGGAGATGGCCCGGTACTCGGCCTGGAGATCGCCGCTCTCGCGGGCGGCCTCGAGCGATTTCTGGGCCAGCGAGTGGGCGCGGTCGAACGCGCCCTGCTTGGCGTTCACCGAGGCCAGCTCGGCCATGGCGAGGGCCTTGGTGGCCAGCAGCTTGGGAGCGTCGGCGGAGTCGATGACGTGCTCGAGCAGCATGGCGGAGGCGTCGAGCTGCCCGATGGCGGAGGAGGCCCGGGCGGTGCACAGCCGCGCCTCCAGCTCGCGCGGCAGGTCGCCGATCTCCTCGGCCAGCTCCACCGCCATCTGGCCGAGATCGGTAGCCATCTCGAGCAGCCCGCGCCCGAGCTGGCAGCCGGAGAGGATCAGCATGATGTCGAGGCGCTGGGTGGTGGTGCCCTCGTCGCGGCTGCGCTTGGAGGCCTCGAAGGCGCGCTGGAGGATCTCGTCGGCCTCCTCGAGCCGGCCGATCCGCACGTAGAGCAGGCCGGTGAGGCGGTCCAGCTCGATCGCGCCGCTCAGCGGCACGCGGCCGCTCTCCTGGGTGAGCATCTCCGAGGCCTCGAGCGCGCGCCGCAGGCTGATCTCGGCGTGGTCGTGGTCGTAGTGGGCGAGGGTGTCGGCGGCCGCCCGCAGGCCCCACTTGAGGGTGGCCTCGTGATCCTCGACCGCGTGGTAGTGGTAGCACAGCAGCCGGGCGATGCGGTTGGAGCCCGACTCGCCGTGGTGCAGCAGCAGCGCGTCGACCACCTTGCGGTGCAGGCGACGGCGACGACGGCGGCTGAGGCCGTCGTAGAGCACGCTGCGCAGGGTGGTGGTGTCGAAGCGGAAGTCGGAGGTGGGGGAGCGGACGTCCTCGCTGAGCAGGTGGCGCTTGATGGCGCGCTCGAGCTGGGCCTCCAGTGCGTCCTCGTCGGCCCCCAGCGCGGTCTGGAGCAGTTCGAAGCGGAACTCCTCGCCCACCACGCAGGCCATCTCGAGCACGCCCCGCAGGTCGTCGTCGAGGCCCTCGAGCTTGGCCTGCACCACGCTGTGGACGGTCTCGGGCAGGGCGACGCGGTCGAGCGGGGCGCAGGAGTAGCCCTGGGAGTTCTGGGTGATCCGCCGGGTCTGCACCAGCTGGCCGACGACCTCGGCGAGGTAGTAGGGGTTGCCGCTGGTGGCGTGCTGTAGCCGCCGCAGATCCTGAGGGCGGATGCGGATGCCGGGGAAGCAGGCCTGGAACCAGGCTCGGACCTCGCCGATGCTGAAGCCCTCCAGCCGTAGCGACGACAGCACGCGCTGGCTGCCCAGGCGGGCCAGCCACGACTCCAGCTCGCCCTCGGGCCGGTGGTGGTCGCCGGAGCGGGCGGTGCCCACCACCATCACCGTGCCGGAGATGGCCCCGGGCAGGTACGAGAGGAACTCCAGGTCGAGCGCCGTGCCCCACTGGAGGTCGTCGACGATGAGCACCAGCGGGCGGCCGTGGGCCTGCTCGGTGAACTTGGCGGTGAGGCTGGCGAACGCCCGCCACTTGTCCTTGGCCAGCCCCGGGTCGCTGCGGGGGCCCGCGTTGGTGGGGTGGCTGGTGGAGCGCGAGCCGTCGCCGCTCTGGGACGACGGGGTCAGCATCCACAGGAACGTCTCGTAGGGCGGGGGCTGGTCGCCCTCGTAGGCGAAGAAGCGCCCGCGCAGCACCCCGGCCCCCTGGCTGCGGGCCCAGTCGCCAAAGGCCCCCAGCACGCGGCTCTTGCCCACGCCGGCGTCACCCTGGATGACGACCAGCCGGCCGCGCCCGTCGAGCGCCATGCGGTACTCCCGGCGCAGCGAGTCCAGCTCGGCCGCCCGCCCCACGAACACCTCGGCAAAGCCCGGGCCGTCGCGGAACACGGGGGGGATGGTGCGCTCGCCTCCGTCGAGGTTGATCCCCACGTCGGAGGTGGTCACCTCGCTGGCGGCGGGCGGCGGGTCGGCCACCACGCTGGGGGCAATCTCGGGCCGAGATCTCTCGACATCACCGGTGTCGTTGGAGCTGGTGCTGGCGTTGCCGCTGGGGCCGTTGGACGCGCCGTTGCTGGCCGGGGCGATCGTCACGCGCCGGGACACGTCGAGCGGGTGCTCGCCCTCGGACACCGAGGCGGCCAGCGGAGCACCCACGCGGGCGGCCAGCTCCTCGGGCGAGGCGGGGCGATCGACGGGGCGGCGGGCGAGGGCGGCCTCGATGCCCGAGCAGATCTCCTGCGGCAGGTCGGGCACGAGGTCGGCGGGGCGCTCGTACTCGCCGCTGGTGATCTTCCAGATGGTGGCCGCGTTGTTGTCGGCCCGGAACGGCGACTTCCCCGTGAGCATCTCGTAGAGGATCACGCCCAGCGCATAGATGTCGCTGGCGCCCGAGGCTTGGTTGGCCTCGATGAGCTCGGGGGACATGTAGCTGCACGTGCCCAGCATGGTGCCGGGGCTGGTGAGGGCGGAGACCTCGGTCTCCATCAGCATGCGGGCCAGCCCGAAGTCGAGGACCTTGACCGTCTCGCGGCCGTCGTCGGCGCGAGAGAGGATCACGTTGCCCGGCTTGAGGTCGCGGTGGATGACCCCGCGGCGGTGCCCGGCCTCGACCGCCGCGCAGATGCCCGAGAAGATCCACAGGGCGCGAGCCAGCGGCATGGGGGAGTAGTCGCGTACTATCGCGGCGAGGGTGGGCCCCGCGAGGTACTCCATCACCATGTACGGCGGGCGCCCGCGGGGCTCGCCGAAGTCGAAGATCTTGACGACGTTGGGGTGACGCACCGACGCGGCGGCTCGGGCCTCACGCAGGAAGCGAGCCCGGTTCACCTCGGTGTTCTGGGACGAGAGGATCGACTTGATCGCGACCTTGTCCTGCAACGGCAAGCGCTCGGCGACGTAGACGGCCCCCATTCCGCCGACGCCCAGCAGGCGCTCGACCCGGTACTTGCCGTCGAGGACCTCGCCGGGCACCAGCTCGAGGGGTTGGCCATGCATCGTCACCGGACCGGACCCATGAAAACACCTGCCGATAGCCCCTACAATCGTTCCGATGGGTGTAGGGTGCGTTTTCGACCAGATTTGTGAGGGCGGGGCATCATGCCCCTCGTACCGCGAAGCCCCTACGCCGACTCACAGTGACTCACCTAACGTGGAGGCCCGCGCTTCTTGCGCAATTCGAGGGGAGGTCAGCCGGAGATCGTCATGCGCTCGCGTGAGGTGGTCGACCGCTTGCGGAACTTGCCCTTGCTGCGGACGACATCGAGGATGCAATTGCTCGTTGCGTCGCGGGGGATGACGCTGGGAACCTTGAGATCTCCGCCGAGACCGATGAGGAACGAGACGGTGTAGCTCTTGGCGGGCTTGCACCGCTTGACGGCCGCGCGACCGATCCGCTTCTTGACCGTGCCGTCCGAGGGAGGACCGCGGGGCTTGGTGGGCGTCTTCGCGGTGCTGCCGTCGTCTCCGCCGTCGTCGTCTCCGCCGTCGTCGTCTCCGCCGTCGTCGTCTCCGTCGTCGTCGGCCGCTCCGTCGTCGGCCGCTCCGTCGTCGGCCGCCGCGGCTCCGTCGTCGCCGGCCTCGGCTCCGCCGTCGTCGGCCGCGGCTCCGTCGTCGGTCGCCGCGGCTCCGTCATCGCCGGTCGCGGCATCGTCGGCCGCGGCTCCGTCGTCGTCGGCCGGGGCGGCGTCATCGTTGGCCGGGGTGCCGTCGTCGGCCGGGGTGGCGCCGTCGTCGGCCGGGGCCGCGTCGTCGTTGGCGGGGGTGCCGTCGTCGGCCGGGGGCTCCTCGTCGGCGGTGGCGATCTCGACGTCGTCATTGGGCCGGGCGAACAGCATCCACGCGACGAAGCCGCCGGCTCCGATCGCGATGAGGGCTCCGACCAGGGCCCAGATCACCCAGCGGTTCGAGTCGTCGCCGGCGTTGGGGTCGACCAGCCCGATGGGCGCCGAGTGCATGGCGGGTGCGGCCTGGGGGTAGCCCATGCCCGGCGCGCTGGCGGTCATCATGTTCTGACCCGGCTGGGCGTGCATGCCCTGCTGGTGCTGGGCGCGGTACTGGGCCTGCGCGGCGGCGAGGGCCTCGGCCGTGGCGGCGTCGTTCATGTCGACGATCTGGGTCTTCCCGCCGACCACGGGGACCACGTCGGAGGGATCGAGCTCGAGCGGCTCGGAGTACGAGGGCTCGAGGATCATCGTGCGGTCGGCCTTGGCCGGGTCCTGCACCGGCGGGTCCATCATCAGCGTGCGCTTGGGCGGGACGTCTCCCGCGGGGGGCTGGATCATGGTGCGCTCGGCGAGGTCGAGCACGGGGTCCCGCGACTCCGAGGGCGGCGGGTGCAGCATGGTGCGGTCGACGGCCTCCGGGGCGCTGGGCGGGGCGTAGCCCGGGGCGGAGGCCGGCTGGATCATGGTGCGATCGACGGCCTCCGGGGCGCTGGGCGGGGCGGGCTCGGGGCGCGACAGCGGCACGAAGCTGCCGTCGTCGACCATCATGGTGCGGTCGACCCCGCCGGGGGGCGGCGGGGCGGGAGGCTTGGGCGGAGCGCTGGGCGGGACCGAGCCGAACGGTCGCGCGAAGGGAGCCTGCTGGGGCTCGACCACGGTGCGATCGGTCGAGGGGTAGGGCGGGGCCGGGGCGGCGCTGGAGCGCGCCACGGGCGAGGGCGCCAGCATGGTGCGGTCCTCGGCGTCGGGCTCTTCGACGGGGCGCGAGATCGGCCTGGCCGGCACGGAGGGGCGCCCGGGCGGCCCCGGGATGCTGGTGCGGGGCGCGGTGGCGCGGCGGGGGCCGGGCGCGGCCGCCGGCGACGGCCCGGACCGGTCGGCGGCCCGGGGGTCGTTGGCGGTGGGGACGGGGGCGAACACGGTCTGCGCCGTGCCCAGCTCGGCCGGCGGCGGGCTGGGTGGTGGGCTGGGCGGCGGGCCGATGTCGGCGATGCCGGGGGGCTGGGGCCGGATCTTGGTGGGGCCCGACAGCGTGCGGCGGGGCGGGACCTTGGGCCCCGAGGGCTTGCGCGGAGGCGACGGCGGCGGCCCGCCGACGGGCGGGGGGGTCCTGCCCTTGCCGAGAGGCCGCATGGAGTCGTGGGTGGGCGGCGGCGGCAGTCCCATGGCGCCCGAGGGGGTGGGGTGGATGCCCGAGCCGAGCACCGAGCGGGGCAGCCGGGCCGAGCCGCTCGACGAGGGATGGACCGGGTAGACGGCCTGCGGGTTGGGGGCGCAGGGCTGCCCGTTCTCGTCGAGGGAGAGCATGAGCTGCTCCACCTCGTTCATGTCTTGCGGCCGGGTCTCCGGGTTCTTGTCGAGCAGCCGGTGCACCAGCTCGACCACCTTGGGCGGCAGGCTCCGCACGAGGGTGTTGAGGGGCGGCGGCGGCTGGGTGGCGTGCTGAAGCAGCACGTCGAAGGCGTTGTTGCCGTCGAAGGGGACCTTGCCGCCCAGCATGCGGTAGGCGAGCACGCCGATCGAGTAGACCTCGGAGCGGGGATCGGCCGACACGCCGCGGGCCATCTCGGGCGCCATGTAGCTGGGGGTGCCCAGGATCTCCGAGGTGCCCGTGAGCGCGCGCTCGCCCGCCTCGAGCTGGTCGAGCTTGGCGATGCCGAAGTCGAGCACCTTGAGGAATTCCTGGCCCTCGGTGCCGGCGATGATGAAGCAGTTGGCCGGCTTGATGTCGCGGTGGATGATCCCCGACGAGTGCGCGGCATGGAGCGCGCGGACGATCTGCACCAGCATCCAGCGGGAGGGGCCCCAGTCCATGCGCCCTACACGCTTGAGCCGCGCCGAGAGATCCTCGCCGATGAGCAGCTCCATGACCGTGTAGACGGTGCGGTCGGGCATCTCGCCGTAGTCGATGATCTCCACCACGTTGGGGTGGCGGATCTTCGAGGCGGAGCGGGCCTCGCGGAGGAACCGGGCGACGTAGTCGTCGCGGTGCATCAGCGTGGGCTTGAGGACCTTGACCGCCACGCGGCGACCCAGCCGCATGTGCTGGGCCTCGAAGACCGCACCCATGCCGCCCGAGCCGAGGATGCGACCGATCTGGTAGCGACCATCGACGATGGTCCCGCTGAGATTGGGAATCCCACGGGGCAGCGGCGCGCCGCCGTCCGATGAATTGGAGCTGGCGTCGGTCACGGTGGAACCCAGATGCTAACGCAGTTGGACCACCCGGCGAACGCCCGGATGGATCGACCCGTTTGGGTACGGGTTGGGTACGGGTTGGGTACGGGGTCTGCGTACCTGTCGGCAGCGGGCGAGGGCGTCCGGGCGTCTGGCCTCAGTGATGGCGACGGA
>JGI12210J13797_10369232_pt1 | contig 22412 bp, 20 predicted proteins | sample ElkSlonscriptome_3_FD_13797 | JGI IMG/M metagenome (IMG submission 13797)
GGCCGACCATGGCGATGCCCTCGGCCGTTGCATGCCCGAACACGGCCGGGAGGATGGCGCCGAGCGTCTCGGCGATCTTGCCGTGCTCGCAGCGGGCAGCCTTGTACAGGAGGGTGAGCGACTCGATGGATTGCTGGGTGATGTCGTAGTGCATGACGGGGTGGTGCTCGGGTGAGGAGGTCGAAGCGCGAAACAGATGCAGGCACGGGCCCACGTGGGTCAGCTGCGCGGCGTGGCGGAGGTCGCCGGCGAGGCCCTGCGCCTCGGCGTGGGCCCGAAAGTCCTTGGGCGGGCGACCAAAGTGCCGAGAGAACGCTCGGGTGAAGCCTTCGTGGCTCTCGAAGCCGGCGGCGATGGCCACGTCGAGGACCGAGTGCTCGGTGGTCATCAGCCGGACCGCGGCGCACTCGAGCTGGAGTCGCCGGGTGAACTGCTTGGGGCTCTCGCCCACCACGCGGGAGAACGTCCGCTGAAAGGAGGACGGGGAGCGCCCAGCCTCGGCGGCCAGCTGCGCCAGGGATCGCCGCTCGGCCCGAGACGCGCTCAGCCGGGCGAGGATCGGCAGCAGCTGCTCGAGGGTCGCGACCACGGGCCGACCGTAACAGGGCGCTCGGGGACGTTCTTGACCGTTCTTGCACGCCACGAAGGACGGCGTTCACACGCTCCGAGCAGCAGGAGGCTCCAGCGCCCGCCAGATCGACCGGGCCAGCACGCGGCGGGCCTCGGCGAGATCGAAGGGCTCACCGGCCAGCCACCGCCGCGAGATCTCGGCGAGCGGCCCGATGATCATCATCTCGTAGTACGGCAGGGGCAGCTCGACCAGCTCGCCCGCGCGCGCGTGCTGCCGCGCCCGCTCCAGCAGCGGGGCGAGGCGGACGAGCTTGGCCTGCTGCAGCGAGGGCGAGGCCCGCGGGTCGAGCTCGGCCGGCGCGGCGCACAGCACGAAGCGGGCCGCATCGCGGTTGGCCTCGACCCAGTCGAGGTAGCCCTCCACCATCGCCCGCACCAGCCCCTTGGCGGTGCGGGTCCGCAGCGCGCCCGCGCACAGCAGGTCCAGCAAGTCCAGCAGCCAGCGCTGGTAGAGCGCCAGCGCGATCCCCTCGCGGCTGCCAAAGTGGTGGTAGAGGCTGCCCACGCTCACCCCCGAGCGCTCGCGGATCCCCTGCACCGTGAGCCCCTCCAGGCCCTCCTCGGCGAAGGCGGCCAGCGCCGCGTCGAGCACCCGATCGACGGTTCGGCTACCGCGGGCCTGCTCCGCCATCTGCCTCGCCCCGCCGTGCGGCCGCTACCAGTGCCTCCGTATGCGCCCACACCTGCTGCGCCAGCGCTCGATCCGTAGCCACCGCGGTCAGCTTCGCACGCTCGAGTTGGTCGTAGTAGGTGCCGGTCTGATCATCGAGGCTGGGGTCGAGCGCAGCGCGGACCGGCCCGCGGGCGCCCTGCTCGGGCGTGATCCACAGGCGCTTGACGAGGCGCACCAGCGGCACCGCCCAGTGCCCGTGCTCGCCCAGGCCGGTCCGGACCACGCCCGGGTGCACCGCGAGCACGCACGGCCCCTCGTCGGCCTCGCGACGCGAAAGCTCCAGCGTGGCCAGCAGGTTCCACAGCTTCGTGCTCGCGTAGGTCCGCATCATCCCGAAGTCCTCGCCCGTGGGCGTGCGCTCGAGATCCACGCTCCCCTTGACGTACAGCCCCGCGGTGACCTGCACGATGCGAGCGCCCTCCGTCCGGCGCAGCACGGGCAGCAAGCGCTGTCCCAGCACGAAGGGCGCGAGGTGGTTGACCGCGAACGCCCGCTCGAAGCCCTCCTCGTTGAGGTGACGCTCGGTGGGCCACAGCCCCGCGTTGTGGATGAGCACGTCGATCCGCGGGCACGCATCGGCGATGGCCTTCGCCGCGCGCTCGCTGGAGGCGATGGTGCCGAGATCGCCCCGCACCAGCTCCACCGTGGCTCCCGCCGCCGCCCGGGCCCGCACCCGCTCCAGCGCCGCGAGCCCTCGTGCCTCGTCACGGCACACCATCACCACCCCCTGCCCTTGCTCGGCCAGTGACTCGGCGATGGCGAGGCCGATGCCCGTGTTCGCGCCCGTGACGATGCAGATCTTCATAGAATGATATTCTAGAACATCATTCTATTCGCCGACAAGCTCGGCAGACCGGCGCTCACGGGGCCAGCGGGACCGCGAACAGCCCCATCAGGCACATCTCGCTGCCCGTGCCCCACCCGGGGGTCACGGGTTCCTCGACCGCGGTGGTGTCGTACGTGCACGTCACGCGGAGCAGGTCTTCGGGCTGGAGCACGATCGGCTCGTCGTAGAAGTACATGAGCTGCCAGTCGAAGTCCCAGCGAGGCACGTCGATGCCGCACGTCGCCTCGTCGCCTCGCACCACCTCGAGCTGGATCGATCGCCCCAGCTCGTGCATGTGGGGGAGCACGCCGTAGATCTGCAGCGGGGTGTCCCCGACCAGCGCGGCTACCGGTACCTCCCACGTGAACTCCAGCTCGGGGTCGCCGGGCTCGAGCGCGTAGGGCTCCCCGTCGAACAGCGTGGAGAGCAGGCCGTCGGGCAGCGTCATGAACCCCGGCTGCTCCACGCTCTGCTCGAGGCGCACCAGCACGTCGGTCGAGTCGGCCTGGCCCAGGGTGTCGGGATCGGCGAGGTTGTAGTGCACCTGCACCACCATCTGCTCGTCCTGGCCCACCCACAGGCCGGTGTGGTCTGGAAACTCGACCACGCCCTGGCCCGGGGCCCACGACACGGCCAGCGCCGAGGGCTCAACCCCCTCGCCCATCCCCTCGTAGCACCGCCACCCATCGCGATCGGGGGACTCGGCGGCCAGGCGATCCATCACCTCCTGGTTGGTCTCACCCGTGAGGGTGACGAACGCGGGGTCGACCGTGCCCATGAGCACGTGGTGCACGATCGCCGCGTTGCCGGGCCGGACGTCGTAGCCGGTGACGAACGCATCCCGAGCGAGGCCCGCGTCGACCGGGAAGCACCGATACTCGTCGAAGCGCGCCAGCGGCCCGCCCTCGATCTCGGGCACGAACGACGGGGTCGACAGCACGGTGGCGCCCGTAAGCTCGGGCGAGACGGGCAGCTCGAGGTCGTCGCGGGGCTCGCCCTCGACCATGCCCTCGTCCACCCAGGCCACGATCGTGTCGATCTCCGCGGGGGCGAGCGCTCGCGAGTCGCGGAACGTCCCGCAGCTCCCGTCGTCGGTGGCCAGCCACGGGGGCATGGTGCGAGCCGTCACCGCGCTGGCCGACACCCTCCCCCATGCCTCGGCGCTCGCGTAGTCGTCGAGGGCGAAGGGAGCGCTGCCGCCGTCGCGATGACACGCCACGCAGTGCTCGTAGTACAGCGGCGCCACGTCGCGCCAGAACGTGGGCCCCGCCTCGCCGCCCGTGTCGTCGCCGCCGGGCTGCATGGGGTCTCCGGTGGCCTCGCAGGCGCACGGGATGAGCGTCGTCAACAGGAGGATCGAGGGTCTGAGGATGGTCGGCATCAAGGGTTCATTCCTGCTTCGAGCACGTCGAGGCGCCCGAAGCTCCAGTTGTTGTAGCCATGGTTGTGCAGGTGGAAGACCAGCTCGTGGCCCGCCTCGGCCGACAGCGGGCTTTCCAGCTCGAGCGAGCGAACGTCGGCCGGCCCGGGGATCTCGACCTCCTCCTCCCACAGGACCTCGCCGTCGACGAGCAGCGCGAGATGGCCCGAGGCGGGCTCCGTGCTCGCCAGCGTCGCCCACCACAGATCGAGCGCGAGCCGGTCTCCGACCTCGATGGAGCGCAGCAGGGGCTGCGCGAGGTCGACGTAGTTGCACGCGCCCGTGTCGATCTCGATGGCGTCGCCTTCCTCCACGTAGGGGCGCGGGCACACCACGGGGTCCGGGCGGTGATCGGGGAGCGGAGCTCGCTCGGCGAGCAGGGAGGTCCAGGCCTGGTGATCCACCAGGGGCCGCCAGTGCTCGCTCGTCTCCCCGTCGCAGCCGGAGAGCGCGAGGGCCCAACAAGCAAGGCTCCAGCCGCATGGGCTCGTGAGTCGTCGCAGTCGCATCATGGTGTCCGGTTGGGGTGGCGGCGGTTCGTCCGGCGCCTCGTCGACGGACCGTATTGCCCGACTCGGCGCGGACCCGTTGATGAATCTCGCGGTCGCCCGATCCGAGCGGTGATCGAGCGCGTCTGCTATGAACTCGCCCGTGTCGTTCGCGGCCTTGCTCCTGCTCGTGGGGCTGAACGCAGCGCGCTTCGTCGTCGCGCCTGCACCGGGGGCCGGGCCGGGCGAGTCGCTCGACGCGCTCGACCTGTCCTGGGACGCGCCGCCGTCGTGCCCGAGCGAAGCGGTGGTGCGCGAGCAGGTCGCGGAGCTGCTCGACGGGCCCCCCGCCGCCTCCGTGCGGGCTCGAGGCACCCTCACCCCGAGCGCCGACGCCTGGGTGCTCGAGCTGGAGATCGACGGCGTCACCAAGCAGCTGCGAGAGCGCTCGTGCGACCAGCTCGCTCGCGCGGCCGCGCTCATGCTCTCCATTGCGCTCTATGGTCGAGAGCGCGAGGCCCCGCCGCCCGACGCCTCCCCGCCGCCGGCAAACCCGAGCCCGCCGCCGCCGGCCCCGACCCCCTCGCCGCCTACCGTCGCCCCGCTGCCGCCCGCCGTTCCTCCGCCGCCGATCCCCGTGCCTCGCCTCCGGGGAGCCATGCGCGTGGACGCAGCCATTCGCTACGGCGTCGTCCCCACCCTCTCCGACGCCACCCTCGGCTTCGGGCTGCTGTGGCCGCGCGCGCGTCTCGAGGTGCAGGGCTCGTTCGCCACCCCGGCCGATGCGGACGTCGGGCTCACCGACGGCAGCCGGCTCACGGTCACCCTCGGCGCGGTCTGGGCCCGGGGCTGCGGCACGCTGCGATCGAGCCGCCTCGAGTTTCCGCTCTGCGGTGCAGCCGGCCTGGGAGCGCTGCGCGTCGCTCACGTCGCGGCGGGGCAGCGCACGGTTCGGCACGCGCTGTGGGCCGGGGTCTCGGCCTCGACCGCCGTGGTGTGGCCGGTGCGCCCGCGGGTCGCGCTGTGGGCTGGGCCCGAGCTCATCGTCTCCGCCAACCGGCCCACCGTGGGCTCGAGCGACGCTCTGGCCCGCTTCACGCCCGGTCCGGTGGCGATCCGGGGTGCGCTCGGGGTGGAGCTGCGATTTCCGTGACGGATCCGCGGACATCCGGGCAATACGTCCCGTTGCCCGCGCGACGACTAGCGGCCACTGCGCCCTCGCTCGATGATCTCTACCGCGACCAGCTCGAGTTCGTATGGAGAACGTGTCGATACCTGGGAGTGAAGCCGGCCGACGCCGAGGATGTCGCCCACGAGGTGTTCATCGTGGTCCAGCGGCGCTTCGCCGACTACGACCCCGAGCAGTCCGCACGCGCGTGGCTGGCGGGGATCACCCGTCGCGTGGTGATGCATCACCACCGCTCGACGTTTCGGGCCGAGCGCAAGAAGCTCGTGGAGCTGCTGCCGCCCGATTCACGCCCGGCCCCCGATGCCGCGGTCTCTCGGCACGAGGCCGCCACGCTGCTGCAGGCGTTCCTCGACGGCCTCGAGCCGAGCAAGCGCGAGGTCTTCGTGCTCTCGGAGCTCGAAGGGCTGAGCGCCCCCGAGATCGCCCGCGCCCTGGAGTGCAACCTCAACACGGTGTACTCGCGGATCCGCGTGGTGCGGCAGGCATTCGAGAAGCGAGTCGCACGGCTCGAGTCGACCCGGAGGCGTGAGAGCGGTGGATGAGATGACGCCACGAGCACGCGCCATCCTCGAGGCGGCGCGAGGATCCTTCTCGCCGTCGGCCGAGGAGGCCGAACGACTGCGCGCCCGTCTGCGCGCGGGCCCGCTGCCGCCCTCCGATCCGGAGCCACGGCGCGACGGCGACGGCGACGGCGACGGCCGGAGCCATGGTGATGGTCCCGGCTCGGGCACGCCGCGCGCGAGCCGGTGGCCATTCTATGTGGTGGCGGGGCTCGTGGCGGGTGGAGTGTGGCTTGCTTCGGGTCCGAAGGTGCTCGACTCGCCTGCGTCGCCGCAGATGGTCGCGCATGCACCCGGAGATGCGGAGCTAGCGGATGAGCCCGAAGACGAGGTCGTGCTCGACTCTGCGGATGTGCTCGACTCCGCAGACGCCCTCGACGCCGCGGACGCCCTCGACGCCGCGGACGCCCTCGAGCCGCCGGCCGGCGAAGCGCCGATCTTCCGCGAGACGCCGCGAGACCCCCACCCATCCGACGCTCCCCCGCCCTCCCGTCGCCGCCCCGCCGTCGAGCCCGTCGAGCCGCCGGCCCCGACCATCGACCAACCACATACCGATGGCCTCGCCGCCGAGCTCGCGCTCATCGTCGCGGCTCGGCGGGCGCTCGGTCGGGGTGCCCTCCCGCGGGTCCACGCCTTGGTCGAGGAGTACCGAGCCGATCACCCGCGGGGCTCGTTCCTCGAGGAAGCCGACGTGCTCGACCTCCTCGCGAGCTGCTCGGCGGACGAGGCCGGCGCCCGCTCCCGCGCCCAGGCCTATGCCACGCGCCCCCAGGCGATGTTCGCCGACCGCGTGCGCCGGGCGTGCCTCACGGACGAGTGACGGTCACTCGGCTCTCCGTCCTCGTGCGCACGCACGCACGTATGCACGCACGCACGCACGCACGCCCGAGCGACCGTCCTGCTGCCCCCCTACGGCACCAGCTCGTCGAAGTGCACGCACCAGTTGTGGAGCGCGTAGCCGTGGAGGCTGGGCGTGGCGTCCGAGTCGCGCAGGTTGCCGCGGGGGCCCGTCATGGGGCCGGCGGGCTGGGCGGGGATGCCGTTCATGGCGTAGCGGAGCCGCTGGTTGCCGCCCACCGGCTTCTCGCTGAGGGTGATGACCACCGCGTCGTCGCCGGAGAGGGCCACGCTGGTGATCGTGGGCGGGGCCCCGCTGTTGTCGGTGTAGGTGAACCCGTAGTTGCCCGGGTCGCTCACGAGCACGTCGTCGAGCACCAGGGGCGGCGCGGGGACCCACATGCGCACGGTGATCTCGGCGCCCACCCGCTCGATGGAGCGCGGCGAGACCGGCCGCCACGGCTCTCCCTCGATCAGCACGCGCTCGAACACCTTGGCGTGCATCTCGCCCAACCATCGCTCGGATTCCCCGGTGAGGTGCACGCCGTCGGGCACGTACGTCAGCATGTACTTGGGCCCCATCAGCACGATCCGCTCGGGCTGGGCCCGCGACGCCTCGAGCTGCTGCTGGGGGATCGACGAGATGGCCGAGCCGTAGGCGGAGAAGCTCGACATCTGGTCGGTGATGAGCGGCACGCCGAGCGTCTGTCCCGTCATCGCCTGAACGTCGGCCTCGTAGTCGCTCTGCCACTCGAAGAGATCGAGGTCGTAGCTCTCGTTGTTGCCGATGTGGTCGGTCTCGCCGTGGACCACCATCACCGCTCGCACCGCATAGGATTCCCCCCGCGCCTCGGCCAGCGCCATGCCGGCCGCGACCTGGGCCATGCCCTGGGCGTAGGGAGCGGTGCCCTTGCGCAGCGCGGTGTAGGGCTGGCCCCCCACCCCGTGGGCCGACATCAGCGAGCGGTGGCTACCTCCCTGCGCCTGCTGGCGATCGGACAGGAGGTTGGCCATGCCCGACGCCAGCGTCTCGCCCAGCGAGCCGTTGGCCGTCTCCACCAGGGGGATCAGCGCGTCGAGGCCCGCGCCACCGGCCCGCACTCCGGTCACGAACGAGACGTTCTCGAAGGGCTGCTCGGTGCTCACCACCGCGCTCTGGGAGCCCACCGACAGCGACTGCCCGGTGATGAGTACGTGGTGCAGCGAGGTGGCCACGCACTGGCCCTGCACGCACGGCTGGTCGGCGGGGCAGTTGGTCCCGCAGCCGCCGCAGTTCATCTCGTCGTTGTCGAGGTCGATGCACGTGCCCGCGCAGTCGGCCTCGGGTGGCTCGCAGCTGGCCACGCAGGTGCCGACGACACACGCCGCATCGGCGCCGCAGGCCTGGTCGCACCCGCCGCAGTGGGCCGGGTCGAGCTGGGGATCGATGCAGACATCGCCGCAGGTGATCCGGCCGGGGCCGCACGCCGGCAGGCACGTGCCCGCCACGCAGGCCAGCTCGGGGGAGCAATCCTGGTCACAGTCGCCGCAGTGCTGGGGATCGTAGCGAGGATCGACACAGGCATTGCCGCAGGCGAGCAGCGGATCGGGGCACGCCTCGCCGGTCGCGTCGGCGTCGTCGGCCGTGGCGGTGTCCGTGGCCGTGGCCGTGGCCGTTCCCGTGGCCGTGGCCGTTCCCGTGCCCTCGTCGGAGCCCGGCGGCTCGTCACCGCAGGCGCTCGAAGCGGCGAACAGGACGGCGAGCCAAGGCGAGCGCGACGATGGCGACATCGTCGCACTGTACGGCGGGCCCGCTGCGATCGACCAGCCTGCGATTTCGCCCGCTGCGACGACCCACGGGGTCGGACCCGGGGCGCGGGCGGATCAGGCCCGAGATCGAGCGCGACGCCGGGTGAAGCCCAGCGCGCCCAGCAGCAGCCACCCCAACGCCGGGGCTCCCGAGCCGCTCGAGCGACACCCGCACCCGGCCTCGTCTCCGTCTTCGGAGGCCGGAGCGGCCGTGGTCTCGCTGGTGGGCTCGCCCCCCGAGCCGTCGGAGCCCGGGCTCGGCGGGGGCGTGCCGGTGTCCTCGCCCGTCTCCTCCGGACCCTCGCCGGTGGTGGAGGGCATGGGGCCGTCGCCCGTGCCGGCGCTCGAGGTGGAGTCGTCGCCGCCCGACTCGTCCTCGCCGCCCGACGAGCCGCCCATGGCCGAGGGCGAGACGTACTCGCTGCCCGCCTCGACCAGCGTGACCACCATGCGGACCTCCGACGGCATGTACTGCGCCGCCGTCTCCTCGCCCACGTTGTCCGCCGAGGGCTTGTTGTTGGCGTCGTCCTTGAGGATGCACGCGAAGCGGTTGACGCCCAGGCTCCAGTCGACCGAAGGGCCCGCCGGCGACCACATCTCCTCGAACGTGGTCGACCACTCGTACACCCCCGTCTCGGTGTAGACCGGCGCCTGGTTGGAGCACGCGTAGGTCGGCGTGGCCTCCATGCACACCTGGAACCGTGTGGGCTGATCGGTGGGCTTGGTCAGCACCTCCAGGTAGATCCATAGCGTGCCCTGGGTGTAGTCGATCGGGTCGACCCAGTCGTCGAGCAGCCCGGGGGTGGGCTCTACGTAGTGGTGGGAATCGGAGATGTCGGCGCTGTGCACCCAGGTCTGGTCGAACAGCACGACCTGATCGGCGTGAGCGAGGGCTGGAGCGAGGAGGCTGACGCCGAGAGCGGCGAGGGGGAGCGTGAGACGAGCCGACACGAGGAGACGGTAGCGCGGAGGGAGGTGATGGGTCTGTTCGGGGGGCTACCGGGGGAACGGGCGGCAATGAATGAGCCGCGCGAGCCTACCGAGTTGGTGTACGCCTTTCGACCGCAGTCGGCGGCCCATTGCATCCACGCGCGTTCCCGAACCACCACTACGCGCTCGTCATCCGTAGAGGCCGTGCTGACCCATCACCAGTGGGGCCTGCCCTTCCGTGCGCAAAAAAGCGCATCGCATCGTCACGCCTGGAGTTCGGGCCGGATCCACGGGAGGCCCCATGACCACGCGCAGCGACATCGAGTGCATGATCGAGTTCGATCGACAAGAAGGCGCGAGGATGGCAAGGATGTGCTCCGGAACAGGACTCTACTCGTACTCGATGGCTCCGCCGCCGCCTCCGCCGCCGCCTCCGTCTCCGCCGCCGCCGCCTCCGTCGCCTCCGTCGCCTCCGTCGCCTCCGTCGGGCTCGCAGGAACTCAACGGGGGGTGTGGTCCAACCCCAAAGGGCCTACAGTAATTGCCATAGGAACCACTCGTATAGCAACCGCAATGATCCGCACAGTCATCCGAGTTCGAGCAGGACACATATTCGCCCGACCAAAAGTCCGGAGGATAGCTGCAGACTTCCGCTGGTGGCAGGGGGCCAACGCCCTGGGGCGTGCAGTACCCACCATTGCAGCGACACTGATTCCCGTAACAGTGATAGTTGGAGTTGCAGGTCCGAGGCGCATGAGCGGCGACCGGAGACGACTGTGAAGTTAGACCGAGAGAAACACCTGATTGGGAATTTTCGACTGGCCTCTCCCCAGGGGCGGCATCTTCATCCTCGAACTCGAATTCGGCGTCAGATGCAAATGGATCATCGAACTCGCTCGAACAACCACAGAGCAAGATGGGGAGCAGGAGTGCGACAGCACGTAGACGCCACTGACGTGGGGGACAGGAACTTCTTTCCATCTTTGATCTATAGCACATGCGACCAAGAACTGTCTGGTAGCGCTCAGAACTGATAGCCAGCACGAGGCCTTTCGTCGTTCAACGCAGCGAGGGCGGGGGCGAGGACGAGGACGACCTCGTCGCATAGACTCTGGGCAGACGGGACGGTGCAGGCTTGGTTCTCCTCCGTCGTGGGGTCGATGTCGCTCCCGACCGGGGACCCGTTGCAGTCGAGATGGGCGACGCAGGCGTCACGAGCTTGCATCGCGAGGTCGTTGGCGGAGTCGAGCTTGCTCCTCGACACTGGCGAACCCATGGGACATGAAGCCGGCCGTACTGTATACTCGTGCTCATGCTGGGCCTCGGGACGCGGAGACGACGACGGCACGACCGTCGAGCTCGCCTCGATGCCCTCACCCTCGCACCGGAGCGCTCGCCCTCCTGCTCGGCTGCGGCATCCGAGCAGGAGACGACACTGCGGCTGAAGCCTCGAGTTCAGGAGACGAAGCTCCGCTGGGCGGCTCCTCGACCGGCTCTCCCACCCTCTGGCCCCACGACGCCTACGGAGCGTTCTTCTTCGATTCCGACCTCCCTCTCGATGTCTCGGGCACCTACTTCGCGTTCCCGTCCAACCTCGAGCTGAGCCCGAGCGGCCTGGTCGTGACGCACCTCAGGTGCGACGGCAGCGAGCTCCGAGAGGACTTCCCCATCGCCTTCGAGGGCGACCAGGCCCACGTGCGGCCCGCAGCAGGTCAGAGCCATGTGCTCTGGCGCGGCGCCCCCGTGGCCGCCGAGCTGGTCTTCCGACCGGGGGACTCGTGCGCAGAGCTGGAGACCGAGCTGGTCGAGCCCGCGTCCGGGTACGGCGATCCATGGCGATGGAGACGAGGGGCGCTGGTCGTCACCGACACCTGCGACGGCACCGCGGACGAGTCGTGGGCCATCGACCTCTCGGCCGAGGTCGGAACCGCGTGCCCGCCCGGCTGAGAGCATCGGGCGCCCGCACCGCGGCGCGCCATCTCATGGGGCTGTCCCCCCTCACGCAAGACGGGCGCCCCGTACCCAGGGCGCCCGCGTCTCGGACACACCGAGCCCCGCTCAGCCCTTCCGACTCACCAGCCGATCCAGCGCCAAGAACGGCCACGTGATCCCCCGCCCGATCCAGTGCACCACCCGAGAGTGCCGCACATCATCCAGCCACACGAAGATCACCGGCGTCGCCACCAGCGTCAGCAGCAGCGACAGCGTCTGCCCGCCCGCGATCACCGACGACATCGCCCGGTTGGTGCCCGAGCCCGCGCCCTGCGACAGCAGCAGCGGGATCATGCCGGCCACGAACGCGATCGTGGTCATCAAGATCGGCCGCAGCCGGTCGCGGTTGCCCACCATCACCGCATCGGCCCGCGTAAGCCCGTGCTGACGGAGCGTGCGCATGTGGTCGATCTGCAAGATCGAGTTCTTCTTGACCACGCCGAACAGCACCATGATGCCGAGCATCGAGTACAGGTTGAGCGACTGCCCCAGCACCCACACCGAGAACACGGCGAAGGGCAGCGTGAGCGGCAGCGAGGCCATGATGGTGAGCGGGTGCAGCCAGCTCTCGAACTGAGCGGCGAGCACCAAGTACATGAACACGAACGAGAGCACCACCGCGACGATGAAGCTCTCGACCGCGCGGCCGAGCTCGCGCGAGCGACCGAAGAGCTGGCCGCGATAGCCGGGCTCCATGTCGAGACCGTCGCGGATCTCCTCGAGGGCGTCGATGATGGTCTGCTCGGAGGCACCGGGCTCGGTGGTGATGAAGATCGTGCTCTGCCGCTCCCGACCAAAGTGCGTGATGACGGCCGGCCCGGTGGTGTCGGAGATGGTGGCGACGTCGGACAGCCGCACGGTCCGCCCGTTGGCGGCCGGCACGGAGATGTTGGCCACCTGCTCGGGCCGGTTGCGCGACTCCACGTCGGCCCGCACCCACACCTCGTAGCGCTCGCCCGACTCGCTGTAGTCGGTGACCTGCAGCCCGCCCACGAGCAGGCGCAGGGCGTTGGCGACCTCGGAGACGGTCACCCCGAGATCGGCCGCGCGCACCCGATCGACCCGCACGGCATACGCGGGCCGCCCCGTCACCAGCGAGGTGCTCACCTCACCGACGCCCGGCAGCTCGCGCACCTGCTCCATCATCGCCTGCGTGTACTGGTCGAGCTTCTCGATCTCCGGGCCGGAGATGATGTACTGCACGGGCGCGTTCTGCTGGCCCGAGCCGCCGAACGGCGAGATCGGGTTGAGCAGGGCCGAGACCCCCTCGGGCACCACCTTGGGCAGCACCTCGTTGCGGATCTCGACGATCATCTCCTCCTGCGACAGCTCGCGCTGCTGGGCCGGCACCAACCGCACGTAGACCGAGGCCTGGTTCGATCCGCGCCCGCTGAGATCGCCCGCCGGGGCGCCGGTGGTCACCACCGTCATGTCCACGCCGGGCACGTCGCGGATGGCCCGGGCCATCCGCTCGCCCATGAGCTGGGTCTGCGCCAGCGACGTGCCCTCCGGCGCGCGCAGGGTGACCTCGAAGCGCGACTCGTCCTCGTTGGGGATGAAGTTCTTGGGCACCACGGCCACCAGCGGCACCAGCGAGCCCAGCGTCACCAGCAGCACCAGGCCCACCGCCCAGCGATGGCGCATCGCGAGGGCCAGCAGCCCGAGGTACCCGCGCTCGAGCACCTGGTAGAGCCGACCGCCGGCCTCGTGCCCGTGGGCCCCCACGCGCCCCGGCACGTCGGCCACCGTCCGGTGCCCCTGGTACCAGGCGAGGTACTGCTCGCGCTCCTCCTTGCGAGGCTCGGGCGGCGGGTCGTACACGACCCCCACGTCGTCGTCATCGACCGCGCTGGGCCGAGCCGCGGCGGGGAGAGTGGCGTCGGCGTCGGTCAGCGCGTGCCGATCGGTGTCCTCCGCATCTTCGCCCTCGGGTCGCACCGGCCCCTTCAGCCAGCGCGCACACAGCATGGGGGTGAGCGTGAACGAGATGAACAGCGAGACCAGGATCGAGAACGACATGGTGAAGCCGAAGCTCCCCATGAAGCGCCCGATGATGCCCGACATGAACGCGATGGGCAGGAACACCGCCACCAGCGACAGCGAGGTCGCGAGCACGGCCAGGCCGATCTCCTGGGTGGCGACCACCGCGGCGCGCCGTGGTGAGTAGCCCTTCTCCTCGATGAAGCGCACGATGTTCTCGAGCACCACGATCGCGTCGTCGATGACGATGCCCACCGACAGCGTCAGCGCCAGCAGGGTGATCATGTTGAGCGTGAGCCCGAGCACCGCGATGAGCGTGAACGTGGAGATGATCGAGGTGGGGATCGCCAGCGCCGCGATCACGGTGGAGCGCCCGTTGCGGAGGAACAGCAGCACCACGATCGCGGCGAGGAAGCCACCGACCACGAGGTGCTCCTGCACCGCGTGGATCGAGTTGGCGATGAACTCGCTCTCGTCGCGCACGATCTGCAGCTGGTAGCTCGGCGGCAGCGTCTGCTCGACCTCGGCGATGCGCTCGCGCAGCGCGTCGACCACCGCGACCGTGTTCGCGCCCGACTGCTTGCGGACCTCGAGGATGACGACCGACTCGCCGTCGATCGTGGCGATGGACTCCGGGTCCTTGCCGGTGTCGTGCACGGTGGCCACGTCGGCCACGCGGATCACCTTGCCGTCGCGAGTGGCGATGGGGATCCGCTCGAAGTCGGACGGGTCCTGGATGCGCCCCTCCACCCGCAGCTGGATGGTCCGGTCGCCCTGGTCGACGTTGCCGCCCGGGATCTCGACGTTCTCGGCCGCCAGCCCGCGCTGGAGATCACGCGCGGTGAGCCCGAGGGCGTTCAGCCGCGACGGGTCGATGACGACCTCCACGATCCGCTCGCGCCCGCCGGCGATGTTGATGCCGCCCACGCCGGTGAGCGACTCGATCCGCCGCCGGATCACCCGATCGGCGAAGTCGGTGACCTCCAGCGGGCTGCGGGGGCTGCGAACGGCCACGAGCATGACCGGGGCGGCGTCGGGATCGATCCGCTCCACGCGCGGCGGATCGGCGCCCTCGGGCAGCGACGAGGTGAGCCGGGCGACGCGATCGCGGACCTCCTCGGAGGCCTCGCCCACGTCCTTCTCGAGGTCGAAGCGGGCCACGACGACCGAGAAGCCCTCGTAGGAGTTCGAACTGAGCTCGTCGAGGCCCGAGATCGAGTTGAGCTGCTTCTCGACGATCTCGGTGACCTCGGTCTCGATCTGCTCGGGCGAGGCGCCCGGCAGGACCGTGGTCACGACGATGGCGGGAAAGTCGATCTTGGGGAAGCGATCGACGCCCAGCCCGCCGATGCTGGCGATGCCGAACACGCTGAGCGCCAGGACGAGCACCCACGTGAACACGGGGTATCGAACACAGATTCGTGCGAGCCACTGCATGACGTCGGGTCTCCGATCACTTCTCGGCTTCGAGCACGGTCACCGGGATCCCGTCGCCGAGGCGATCGAGCTGATCGGTGGCCACGCGCTCGCCCGCGGCGAGGCCGTCGGCGATGATGACGACGTCGCCGGTGCGATCGGCGATGGAGACCACGCGCTCGGTCACCACGTCGGCCTCCACCACGAACACCCGCGAGACGCCGGCCTCGGTGTGCAGGGCCGAGGCGGGGATCTCCGCGACCTCCTGCTCGCCGCCCGTCTGGAGGTGGGCGGTGGCGAACAGGCCCGGCCGCAGCTCTCGCTCGGGGTTGGGGACGACCGCGTCCACCCGAAGCGACCGCGTGTCGCGGCTGACCGCGGCGTTGACGTAGCGGACCTTGGCCTCGAAGGTGCGGTTGCCGAACGCGTCGACGGTGAGCGTGACCACCTGGCCGGGCTGCACGTCGCGCAGGTGCTGCTGCGGCACCGACAGCTCGATCCGCAAGGGATCGGTGCGCACCAGCTTCACCAGCGGGGTCTGCGGGGCGACGAACTCGCCCACCGAGATCATGCGGTCGGCGACCTCACCGGCGAAGGGCGCCCGCACCGTGGTCTCGGCGGTGGCGGTCTTGGCCTGCTCGAGCGAGGCGCGAGCGCTCTGCACCGCGGCCAGCGACGCCTGGGCCGAGTTCACGGCCGACCGGTAGCGCTCGTGGGCCGCCACGGCTCGGCTCTTGGCGGTGTCGAGGTCCTGCGAGGAGAGCACGCCGTCGGCCGCGAGCTTCTCGATCCGGGCGAGATCGGAGCTGGCCAGCTCCATCTCCGACTTGGCCGAGATCACCCCCGGGGTGTCGGCCGGCTTCGGCATCGAGCGGCCCTGCCCCCCCAGCTGGGCCCGCGCCTGGGCGAGCTGGGCCTTGGCCGCCTTGGCCTGCAGCCGGTAGTCGACGTCGCGCAGCTCGACCAACGGGGCGTTGGCCTCGACGACGCTGCCCCGCTCGACGGCCACCGACACCACGCGCCCGGAGACCACCGAGGTCACGCTCGACTCCTCGTCGGCCACCAGCGTGCCGTCGAGGGTGAGCGAGATGGGGCGCATGCGGGTGACGACCTCGGCGACGTGGATCTCGACGGGAGCCCGCGCGTCGGCCTCGGCCGGGCGCTCCTCCGCGGCCGGCTGGGTGCAGCCCAAAGCGCCGAGCGACCCGGCCAGGGTCGCGAGCATGAAGAGATTGCGAGTGCGAGGTGACATCAAGGGGCGTCCCTTCCGGGTTCGGCGGGCCTGAGCAGCCGTAGCAGCGTAGTCGGGTCGGGCAGAGGGATGGGAAAGCTCGGCACGCGGATCGCCATCCCCCGAAACAGGAACAGGAGCAGCCGCGACAGCTCCTCGGGGGAGATCGAGGGATCGAGGTCGCCGTCGGCCTGGGCCTGGGCGATGAGCTCGTGGGTGCGCCCGACGATGCGGCTCATGTGAGCCTCCATGCGGCCGCGGAGCTCGTCGGAGATGGCGTCACGCATGAGCATCGCGAGCGTCACGGCCCGGTTCGCGTCGAGGTTGCACGCGTCGAGGCGCTCACGAGCCCGGCGCAGCGAGTGCTCGAGCTGCTCGATGGCGCGGAGGTGCGTCTCGCCGAGGTCCTCGTCGGCGCGCAGCATCATCTCCTCGACCACCGCCTCGAACACCGCCTCCTTGCTGGGAAAGTAGTGGTAGAGCAGCCCGTGGCTGAGGTTGGCCGCGGCCGCGATGTCGGTGACCTTGGCCCGAGCGACGCCCTTGGCCGCGAAGACCGTGACGGCCGCGTCGAGGATCTCTCGGCGCCGTGCGGCGCGAATCTCCTCGTTGTCCTTTTCCGAGCGTGGCATCGTTGGTTGAACTATCGGTCAATCAATGGATCAAGAACGCTCCACGCGCAAGGGAGAACGTCGTAGGGCCTAGAATTCCAGGGAAATCCTGGGTCCACTGCGGTATCGGCGCTTGGCGCGATCGTCATACGGCGCATCGCCTGCGATCCGCACCGCTGCTCCGCTCCGCTCCTCGTCGCCCTCTTTGCATGCGGCCCTACGATAGAGGTGGGAGACGAGGGAACCGCCCCGGGCACGTCGAGCACGAGCGTCGCCACCGGGGACGAAGGGGCGACGACGGCCGGTGGATCTTCGGGCGCCACCGACCGAGGATACGAGCGCCGACGACAGCACCGGAGCCGAAGAGGGCGAGTTGGTCGTGTCCGTTCACATGTACTCCGATCTGACCTGCACCCTTCGCGAGACCGTCGAGTTGTTCACGGACACCGAGCTGCTCGCGTCGCCCGTCCCCGCCCCGTCGCCCGTGAGCTGCGGAGCCCCGTCCGACGACGTCGAGGGGATAGGCGTGTGGATCTACGACTGGGACGGACTGGTCGGGACGTACTTCACCGAGGAGGGGGAAGCGGCGATCGCCATGTGGTCATCGGGATCCTCCAACGGCACGGTCGAGGCGCCGTGCGCCGTGGAACCCCCACGCTCGTGAGGGTCGACCTCCACAATGGGTCCAGGGGTTGCTCGGGATCGGCGACGGTGTGCTCAACTCGGGCGCGTCTCCCTGCGACTGAGTCACGGGCAGCGGACTGGCTCACCCCTCGCCGAGTCGATGCGCGCCGTCGATTTCCGCAGCGCGCCCCCTCGTGCATAACCAATGGCGCTGACAGTGCGCATTGCTGTCGCATACAGATACCGGCATGCTCGGCTGCACGTTACTCCTCGCCACCCTGATCCTGAGTTTCTCCATCCTGTTGAGCAGCCTCGGGATACAACGAAACGACGACTGCGACCTCGGCGGGTCGATGCGACCCACCACTGTAGAAACGCAGATCCTGCCATTCGGCTTGTAAGACTCCTGCACCTAGAAGGGTGGATCTTCTTCGTGAGAATGGCTAAAGATGAGCTGAGGATGGAACCTCAGCCCCTTGATTTCGACGATGTGCTCCAATAGCATCGCGACATCCGCCTCCTCAAGACTTGAAATCAGCCTGTCTGACCCTACGAATTCAATGATTTTACCGTCTTTGACACCTTCGAATTCGAGTTGACGGATCCACAGATGCTGATCGTCATTAGCACCGAATGTATTCTGAAGCCCCTCGAAATCCCCACGGGTCATTACGAGCGTGTCCTCTTGCCCCGCATCGTACGCCCTGATCTTCCGTAATACTCTTCTTTTTATGTTCGAGATATAGTCGTCTAGCCCTTGGCTCGAGCCCTCCCGCGGGTAGAGTAATGAGATGATCTCATCGGGAGGAACCGCTCCAGGAAGCTCGATCGGAACCCCTTCCAGATCACCAACCCTGGAGACCCAACTCACGATCCTCACCTTGAAGTCATCAAACTCTACCGCAATGCGAACTTCTACTCCAAACGGATTCGATGCATCCCTAAAGTCCAACATCTGAATGTAGAAGACCAACCCTCTTACCTTGCCTTCAGCGGCGCGCGCAAGGATCGAATCACGACTAGCATCAACGTACGAGACACCATCAACTCCATCAAATCCTTTTAATTCTTTGACCACGTACCCCTGCCGTTTCCTCAGGAATAGACGGCCAATTCTCGCCATTGCACTCTCTACAGACTTCCAGAACGGCGCAAAGATCTGCCCGACGAAGCGGCGACGAGATTCCTCGTCGTACCTCGCATCCAGCCTATTCTTCCTCGTCTCAAGATCGCGCTCGAGCATCGCGATCTCCTTGTCGACATCATCGGGTTCGTCGATCGGCTCGTTTCGGCTCGCGCGGAGGTAGACCTCCATCGAACGCAGCAGCGCCTCCCCCACAAAGTCGAAGAGCCGCCGAAGATCCCCACCATCGGCTTCCGCTAGAGCGGCATAGTACTCGCCTCGATCCTCCTGTCGGATCACGGCCGGCGGCAGATCTGCCTGCATGAGTAGCAGGTTCATTAGTAGGCGACCCATCCGCCCATTCCCGTCGTCGAAAGGGTGAATCGAGACGAACCGATGGTGAAAGATGATTGACCGCTCGACAGGATGGAGTTCCGCCCCTTCGCCGTACACCCATGCCATCAGTTCCTGCATCAGAATCGGGGTCTCTTCGGGCGATTTGAATTGATGAACCGCCCCAGTGGCCGTCCTTACGGTATTGGACACCGACTTATATACACCCAGGCGGATCCTTCGCTTCGTAAGTCTGCCATCCGGCGTAACTGCGTCCACGTCGTAGGGCTCTACGAGGATCTCCTTGTGCAGATTTCGAATGTCGCTCTCCGTCATCCTCCCGTCGCCCTTCACGACCTCCAACAGGAAGTCGATGGCTCCGTTGTGGCCTCGGATGTCGAGATAGTCCTTGAGCGGCTTGCCCTTGGCCGTTATTCCGTGCATCAGAAATGCACGAGTCTCGCCGTGATCGAGACTGTTGCCCTCGATCGCGTTCGAGTGGTAGTTCCAGTCGAGGCGCAGCTTCGCGAGCACGCGCGCCTCGACGTCAACGGAGAGGGGTCGAACAGCATCGAGTTCCTCCCGGAGCCGGATGATCCGCTGGCCAATGGAGCTATGCTCGAAGGTGTCGCGCGTGGACATGAGGCCACATTAGCGCAAAGGACCGCACAAGAGCCAGCTCACGGTGTTCAGAGCCGCTGGAGTTGCTCCGGCTACGACGCTGCCATCCCCTCGGGCATCATCGCATTTTGGCGCGTCGCCATCCACGGGCCGCTCAGTCGACCGCGATCGACCGTGCCACCCGACCACCCACGAGCACGTCGACCGTGACCGCCCCGGGCGGTGCGTCGAAGCGCTGCCCCTCGCCCCCGCCGATCACCGCGCCCTGCTCGTCCCGAGCGGTCCACTGCCGCCGCGGCTGACCCTCCACGAACCCCAGCGCCGGCGCCCAGAACTCCACGCCGTCGCGCTCGATCCACGCGTCGAGGCTGGCGAGCTGGTCGATGGCCGGCGCCTCGGCTCCCGGCGGCGGGCCGAACAGGTCCTCGTCGAGCGGCACGGCGCTGAATTGACAGTGCAGGTGGCTCTCGAACTGCACCGCCTCGCCGCCTTGGTCCGCGCACAGATCGGCGAGCTGCGACAGCCCCGTGGCGTTCGGCTGGAGATCGAAGCCGTCGCCGTACTGGTGCCGCGCGTACAGTTCCCCGCCCCGATCGGCGTTCTCCGAGGGCGAGAGATAGCCCGTGACCACGGCGATCGACCCGGCCTCGTCGCGCATGGCCTGCAGCCGCTCGACCGCGTGCGGCTGGATGACGGCCCAGCGCCCCACGCTGGTCTGCGCCAGCTCGTCGAGGGCGAAGTTGGGCGCCATCGCCATCGAGGCATCGACCGCGTCGATGTCGAGCATGCCGATCGGCGGTCGGTCGTGGCCGTCGGCGGAGACCGAGGGCGGGTAGTCGTAGCCCAGCGGCAGGCTGGCATAGAACGCCCCCAGCGGGATGCAGGCGTTGCCCTGCCGATCCGGGCCGAGGAAGCACAGCTCCTCCGGCAGCGGCGGCATGGGGTTGCCCGAGCCGTCGGTGTCCGACGGGCAGTCGCACGCGCCGAGGCCCTGGCCGTCGTCGTCGCAGGCCTGCTCGCCGAGGCTCAGGCCATCGGGGCACAGGCACGGCTCCACCTCGCCGGGCGTGCATGCCTCGCCGCTGGTCTCGTCGGCGGAGTCGGCCGTGCCCGCGTCGTCGTCGTCGTCGGTGTCCCCCACCGAGCCGCCGCCGACCGTGGAGGTCTCTGGGTTCCACGCCATCCCGGCCCCCTCGTCGTCGCCACACCCTCCGCCGCCCGCGACCAGCGCCCACGAGAGCACGATCCTCGCTCGCCTCACCCCGTACATCGGGCCCACCATACCGCTCCGACCCGCGCCGGGGCAGGCGCAGGAGGTCTTCGAGGGCCCGTCTCCGGGGTTTCGCGGGGTTCTTGGCGTATCGCGCCCCTCGTGCGAAACCGGTCGGGACCGGCCTCGCGCTCCGGCCGGCCAGGAGACGATCCGCCGCGTGAACGACCGCAATGCAGGCCCCGGTACCGTGCTGTTCGCGGGCGGCGGAACGGGAGGCCACATCTACCCGAACGTGGGCATCCTCGAGGCGCTCCGCGCCCTCCGCCCCGACGTTCGCGCCCGCTTCCTGGTCTCCAACCGCCCCGGCGACGCCTCCATCATGGAGCGGCTGGGCGAGGCGTGGACGGCCAGCCCGGTGCGTCCCCTGCCCACCGTGCGGCGACCGTGGGACGCCCTGCCCTTCGCGCTGGCCTGGCGCCGCGGCACCGCCCAGATGCGGCGGCTGCTCGCCGAGCATCGCGTGGCGGTGGTGGTGGCCACGGGCGGCTTCGTGTCGGGCCCCGCGATCGCCTCGGCCGCGTCGGCTCGGCTGCCGCGGGCGATGGTCAACCTCGACGCCGTGCCCGGGCAGGCCAACCGCCTGCTCGTGCGCCGCTGCACCGGGGTGTTCACCGCCTATCGCTCCGCCCGGCTGCCCGGCGCCCAGACGATCGGCCTGCCCATGCGGGGCGCCTCGGTCGGCGATCCCGAGCCGGCCCGAGCCCGCGACGCGCTGGGCCTGGACCCCGAGCGACCGCTGCTGCTGGTCACCGGGGCCACCCACGGCGCGACCTCCATCATCCTCACCCTGCAGGCGCTGGTGAAGCGCCCCGAGATCGCCGCGATGCTCGGCGACTGGCAGGTGCTGCACCAGTGCGGCACCTACCCCGTGGAGCCGCTGCAGCGCGCCTACGACGAGGCCGGCGTGCGGGCGACGGTGATCGACTACCTCGACGCGATGGGCCAGGGCTGGGCCGCGGCCGACCTCGCGATCAGCCGCGCGGGGGCGGGGAGCGTGGCGGAGGCGTGGGCCAACGCCACGCCCACGCTGTTCCTGCCCAACCCGTACCACCGCGATCAGCACCAGCGGCACAACGCCGAGCCCATGGCCAGCGGCGGCGGGGCGCTGGTGCTGCCCGACGACATCGATCCGCAGCGCAACGCCGATCAGCTGGTGCCGACTCTGCTCGAGCTGCTCGGCGACGCGGAGCGGCGAGCGGGCATGCGCCAGGCCGCCCGCGAGACCTGCCCCCCCGATGGGGCCGCCGCGGTCGCGCGGTGGATCGACACCGCGCTCGGCTGAGGGCCGGTGCGCCCGGCGTAAGCCCTGCCCGAGACCAGCGTTGAAATCCCGACGATGGACTGGCGCGCCCTGCTCCGGGCGGTCCCTCGGCCCAAGCGTCGGCGGTCCGGCCCAACCCGGACCGCGTGTGCATCGATGAAAACCTCCCGGCCTCGGCATGGGTCGAACGTGGTGAACGCATCGCATCACCCCGGCGTCCCGCGAGCTCGTGCTCGCGATCGGTCGCCGAGGGGAGGCGAGCACCATCCCCTGGAGACCTCCCATGCGAACCCAACGGTCCATCGTCGCCCTCCTGTCCATTGCCGCCATCACGATGCTCTCGGCCTGCGATCTCACCTCGTTCCTCGGCGCGACGGAGCTGTGCGCCGACATCGGTCAGGGTCACTGCCCGGTCGAGCCTCCCGGCGATCCTCGCCCGTAGCCGCGCCCTGCCCATGACCACGCCACCCGACCCCTCACCTCGCTGCCCCCACCCCGGCTCGACCTCGTTCTCGGTGCTGGCCTGGCTCAACCGCCGCGCGCTCGCCCAGCGCTTCCCGGCGTGGCAGCCCGAGGCGGATCCCGTCGAGCCGCTCGGGGGCGGGG
>JGI12210J13797_11382636_pt1 | contig 22409 bp, 18 predicted proteins | sample ElkSlonscriptome_3_FD_13797 | JGI IMG/M metagenome (IMG submission 13797)
CACTGAATCTCCATCAACGTTTTAATTGTAGCTGCGTCAAAACGTTTGCGAATTTCCTGAGCCGGATTGCCACCTACGATGCTGTAAGGTTCAACTGAGCGCGTCACGACAGACTGTGCCGCAATAATGGCACCATCACCGATCCGAACTCCGGGCATGAGAGTCGCTCCATATCCTATCCAGACATCGTTGCCGATACGGGTATCTCCTTTGTTAGGCCATTCTTCAGGCATCACTGACTCCCAGCCGTGACCAAACACCGGAAACGGATAGTTCGTCAGCCAATCTGTGCGGTGGTTGCCTCCATTCATGATGAATTTTACGTCAGATGCGATGGAGCAAAACTTACCGATGATAAGGCGATCGCCCACAAAATCGAAGTGGTATAAAACGTTGCGCTCAAAGTTCTCAGGATTTTCGAAGTCATCATAATACGTATAGTCCCCAACGAGAATATTGGGATTAGTAATGATGGTTTTGAGATACACCAGGCGGGTTTGACCGGCGATGGGATAGCGAGTATCGGGCAAAGGGCCGTGCGACATAGGGTTTAGGTCAAATTGGGTCAAAGGAACTCCTACAAGAGTAGCGCTGGGAGAGGGATTTTAAATCTCTCTCCTACTCCCACGGTTGGGAGTAGACCGCAGGGCGCGCATGGTCTGAGACCGTAGCAGCAGTGGCTGGAGAAATTTCGAGATTGTTGCAACCCTCCTATGCTCGCAACTCATGTAGTTTTACTTATCTCGGAATGCATAAAAGAAAGTCTTCCTATTTGGGCAAAGCGATCGCCCAAAACTCCTTACCTCGGTAGATTACAGCGGCATAGCCCAGCTCTTAAACTGTGTTATTAGAAGTCACCCGTTCACCGAATCGTTTTGAGCGGCTCAACCGTTCATGTTGGCGTGGTTAGACGCCACGCTGCTCTTAAGCACGATTCTCCAGCACCATTTTCTTAGGTGTGTGATCAAAACTATAGCGAACAAGGGGTATCCCCCAGATCGCATTGTTTACTGATGGCCAACTTACTGAAACGCTGTTGAATCAGTGTTAGATAGGTCATTCAACGAGCGACTTCTAGAGGCAGAAAAGAGAAAGGATAAAGTATTTTATGGTAGCTTTAACGGTCTGGAAATTTGATAGTGCTGATGGCGCTGATCAAGCTATTTCTAAGCTGAAAGAATTGCAAAAGCAAGAGTTAATCGAAGTCCGCGACGCAGCTATTGTGAGCTGGCCTCAAGATCGCAACAAGCCCAAGACACAGCAAGCTTTCAATTTGGTCGGAGCGGGTGCTTTAGGCGGTGCCTTTTGGGGACTCCTCTTTGGTCTGATTTTCTTCATTCCCTTTTTGGGGGCAGCCGTCGGAGCTGCGACAGGCGCATTAGGAGGCTATTTCCGCGACTACGGAATCAATGATGATTTCATCAAAGACATGCGCGATCAGGTCACGAAGGGAACCTCAGCGCTGTTCTTGCTCACTGGACAGGTCACTTTAGATAAGGTACGTGATGCGTTCCGTGGAAAACTGGATCACGTTGAACTGTTGCAGTCGAATCTGAGCAAAGAGCAAGAGGAAAAACTGCGCGAAGACTTTGGTACAGAGTCAGTCACGGCAGCAGTGTCATAGACGCTGAACTGAGACTGATGAAGACTATGCAAACTGGGGGCAAATGATCGTTTGCCCCCAGTTTGCATAGCAATGCGCAGATAGGTTAGGACAGATCTTGATGGAGAAGCCGCGCGGTGCGCGGCTTCTCCATCGACTATTGATTTTATATCAGCGCGTAGCACTATACAGATGGAGATAACAGATGGAGATAACCTTCAGCAAGATGGGTTTCGCTGGGTTAGCATCAGCGAAACCCATCTTGCGACAGAATCGGGGTTTCGAGAGTTTTGTCAGTCAACTAGCCTAAATTTATCTCCCCTGGGAGAGAGGAACTTTGAATCTTTTTTGGCAGGCACCCCCACATTGTTTACTTGTAGCTGCCCACTTACGAGGAAGATTTCATTGTGGAGTGGATGGTTGTTGTTTTGCCCCAAGCACTTTCGATGACATCCATCGCTTGCATATAAGCCGGATCGTCATCCTGAACAGATCGCCCTTCCAGTCCATTGCTCTCATAGATAGACTTCCTTGCATTATCGGCAATGACTGCATTAACAATCAGCTCAACGGAGTCAGGCTGATCCAAAAGGGTCAATGCCTCTGCATACTTGCGGCTATGAACCGGGCGAACAGACTCTTGGCAGTAGTTGGACAGCTCCCGGCTTTGTGTCATGACTGTGTAGGCAAAAGCCTTCTCTCTTTCGTCACCATAAACCGACGTATAGAGCAAATTGATCATGGAACAGTCGTGCACAGGAATGCTGTACTTTTTGGTAATTTGTTTCCAATATCTCAGCGCTTTGAGACCTTCTAAAGCGCCTCTGTTCAGGTCAGCTTCGTCGCACCATTGACCAAACTCTTGGACATCGACAGGGCAGCGTTCGAGAGTTGCCATCAGATTTGCCAAAACCTGCCCCGCTTGAAAGTTTCGAGTGGGGCGACCAATCAGCGGCAACATCATACTGCCGTGGACATCAGCAACCATCGCTGTGAGCTGAGAGAAGGTGTGATCTCTTGCCTTTTCTACGTCACCGCCACGATTGAGAGTGGCTTCGATGCGAGGCACTCCATACCCCAACTCAGTTAGGGCGATGGGCTGACGATTGTAGAGCTTGTGGCGATCGCGCCGCGACATGGCTACTGTTGCAGCTTGGTCAATACACTGATCCAAGAGCAACGTCAGCAGAGTGGGTAGGATACCAGGATTTTCTCGATGATACTCATAGCCAAATCCAGAGAAAATGGAGGCCATGTTTTTAGCGGCTTTGATATATTGAGCCTCAACATTATGGATGCCCGGTGAAACCTGAATGTTGAGGGAAATCTTGTCCATGACGTGCGCCCCAAGCAGTGCGGTCAGCGCATCAGGATGGCAAAAATTAGCCGTGAAACTATCGACGGGGTCGCGCAACGCGCCATGACGGTGGAATCCTGAGAAAAAGGCTAGATTAGGTTCTTTCTCGCAGAGTACATAGGACTCGTCCTCTTCTTCATCGTGACCGAAAGAGCCTGCAAGACAAGCAATCACGACATTATGGCGGCCAAATCGATTTCGTAACTTACGAGCTTCTATCAGATCGGCTTCGACGTGATTACTATTAGAGCCGAGCACGATCAGATCGCAGTTTTGGATTAAATATTCGAAGGTATTCGGGACGGTCTCACCCTCCTTTTCGTGATGAGCCATTTGATACATGCTTTTGACATGGTCGGGATCCATCCCTTGAATCGCTGATTTAGAAAAAGCTCCCATCAGTTCGCGACCGGGACGCGGAGCCAATAGCACTGAGGCTCCGCCCGTTTGCATGGCTGCGTTGTAAGCGAGGGAAGCAGGATACAGGCCAATGCTGTAAAAGCCGACTGTAGCATTTTCTAATTCCTGAACTCGTCGCTTGATGTAGGTTCTATCCAGTGAGTCTTCAAAGAAACTGTTTCTCATATCGTTCTGCCTGTTCTTGTGCCTGTTAGTAGTGTGCTGTCGTCTAGAAACGAATTTCGGAATCTTCGAATATCTGGAATGTTTCAGGTGAGCTTGTCACTATTTTACGTGCAGGTTGAACTGTGTAGGAGACTCAAGGAGTCAGTCTTGCTTATCACGACCTTCTCGATTGCTCAAGACTCAGCCGAAATAAAGATTGTGGGCGATCGCCTATGTTCTAAACCTGGTTTCTAGATACTCTGCAAATTTCGGAGTTAAGACAATACATCTGTTTTTTGATCTAGGCGAATTGCCTGTTCGAGTGCGGCCTTCTCCGCAGCCCGTTGAATGTAAGGAGCGAGTTGATTCGCTGACCACCCGGTCAACATCACCATATTATCGAGACTCATGCCACGACTGATCATTTCAACGCACCAAGTATGTTGGGCTTGATCGAGAGTTGGCGGCTCCCCCAGCACGGTTGTTAGTCCTTGGGTGAGTCCTTGCCACAGATGCTCAATATCTGCAGTGACAACAGGTTCACCTGTTTCAGAGTTTAGAAAAAGAGCCCGCTGATCATCTTGCCGTGACCGCAGCCACTGAGTTAAGGGATTTTTGCGATATGACCCATAGCGCTTGCCCATAATCCACTGGTTAATCGGCACTTGCCGTCCCTGCCCCTGAGGGACATGCAAAATATGTTGAGAGCGATCGCTGATGTGGTGCGATCGCTCAAGTTGGGTCATCGCCTCTGGACTCAAGCCTGCGCCAAAGATTACGTATAAGACCGCGTATTCGCACGTTCCTTTTTTCTTCGCTCGTTGCAAGATTTCATGAACCAGGGCGGCAGACAAGTCATTGACTCGATGCACACTATGCTTACCATCAGCTTCCTCAGCTTCTTCAAAGTCAGACTCCTCAAAGCTTGAAGCATAAGTCTCTAGACCAGGGCACCACACCGCACCGTTTTGGAAAAGAGGAATGAGATGGTCAACGAACTCATCCTGATTTTTCCAGAAATGATGGCTTTCACTCGTCATCTCGATGATGGCGTATCCCAACAATAGGCTATTCAGCAAACTGGAAAACGTATTGGACGAAAAGCGAATCGTCAAATTTCCCCGTTCAGCCACGGAGTTGAAATAATCCGCCACGGTCTGGTTGGCTTGCTGTAGACCTCTCCCCAGCGCGGCTCGATTGTCAAGGGGATACTGTCCTGCTTCCCCCACCATTGATCGCACCATTTCAGGCACTTGATCAATCACTCGCAAATAAGCTGTGGCATAGGCATGAATTGCTTCATCAAAGCGATCGGTTTTTGGCATTCGCTGCACGAGAGCTTGTCCAAGCTGAGCAAAGACGGCACTTTCTTCGATAACCGCAAACAGCAATCCATATTTATTACCAAAATGACGAAACAGAGTCACTTCGTTGACACTGGCTTGTTCAGCAATTTGTTTAGTCGTTGTGTCTGTGACACCTTGGATCACAAACAGCTCCAAGGCCGTTTGAATTAAGCGCTGACGAGTAGAGTTACGGGATGATGCCATATTTATTGCAAGTGCCACTTGCATTATTCACTCAAGTGCTGTTAAGGTGACAATGTAAGCAGCACTTGCATTGTTCTTTTCCACTGTAACGGCTTGCTTCGCAATCGTCTATTCTGCTCATATGTCACGACTCTACCGTTGATTCTCAAGCAGTTTCAACCTGCTGGTTTGCACGCTCAAACCGAACGTTTGTCTCATTTCATAAGGATTTCTGCATGATTACAACCCCTGTGAAGGCTTCTCCTCCAATGAGAGAAGTCGGTTCTCTGTCGTGGATAAGCATCTTGTTCTTTAGTGCATTTCACTTGATTGCATTGATTGGTGCGCCGCTCTTCTTTTCATGGTCTGCCTTGGGAGTGGCGATCGCGCTGCACTGGCTTTGCGGCAGTCTGGGAATTTGTCTCGGCTATCATCGGCTACTGACCCATCGGGGATTGCGAGTGCCAAAGTTTCTGGAATATACGTTTGCTGTATGTGGGGCTCTTGCACTTCAAGGAGGGCCAATCTTCTGGGTAGCAGGTCACCGCATGCACCACCTACACACTGAAGATGTCAACAAAGACCCGTATTCAGCTCGTCGAGGTTTTTGGTGGAGCCACATGTTGTGGCTGCTGTACACCGATGCAGATTGGTTCAAATACGACGAGTACAAGCAGTTTGCACCTGAGTTAGCACGAGATCCTTTCTATCGCTGGCTCAACAAAAACTTCTTGTTGCTGCAACTTGCCCTTGGCGCTGTGCTTTATCTCATGGGTGGGTGGTCGTTTGTCGTCTATGGCATATTCGTCAGAGCAGTCACGCTGTGGCACAGCACATGGTTGATTAATTCTGCCTCTCATATGCGTGGCTACCGAACCTTCGATGCGGATGACAACTCCCGCAATCTTTGGTGGGCAGCACTGCTAACCTATGGAGAAGGATGGCACAATAACCACCATGCTCATCCCAATGTGGCAAAGGCAGGCTTGAAATGGTGGGAAGTGGATGTTACCTGGTGGGCAATTTGGACATTGTCGAAGCTAGGTCTAGCCAAGCGGATTGTGCATCCTCCGGCATAGTTCTCAAAGTTGATTCTTCCATGTCATCGCTCATCCAGTGGGCTGAATGTATTTACACCAGATCTAGCCTGGGTTTTTAGCTCGATCCCTCCGCTGGGATAATCCTATACAGGCATCGCTATGCGGTGCCTGTATAGTTTGAGAAGTTAGACATTCAAAAGCGTGATATGGAAATCGATCCAGAATCTCTTGCATCAGGCGATCGCTACAAACTGTTGATTGGCAGTGTTGTGCCCCGACCCATCGCCTTTGTCTCCAGTCTGTCTCCCCAAGGAGTCGTCAATTTAGCGCCGTTTTCATACTTCAATGCAGTGGGACACTCTCCGTTGGCCTTGATGTTTAGCGTTAGCAAAAAGCCTAACAAGACAGACAAGGATACACTGCGAAACGTACGTCCTGTCAGCGAAGGGGGAATAGGCGAATATGTGATCAATCTAGCTGTCGAATCTTATATTCAACAAGTTGCCGAAGCGGCTGAGCCGATTCCCTACAGTGAGTCAGAATTTGACTATCTCGACTTGAGCACTGCACCTAGCAAGGTGGTTCGTCCTCCCAGGGTAGCAGAGTCTCCTGTCGCTTTTGAGTGCAAAACTCTCCAAATCGTTCCCATAGGCGAGTTTAGTATTGTCATCGGTCAGGTGGTGCATCTGTTCATTCGAGATGAGCTAGTCGATGAGCGTCATCGAGTCAACGCCGATCGCCTCTCCGCAGTAGGACGCATGGCGGGCTACGACTATTGCTATACACATGACCGATTTACAATTCCCAACGGATTTTCACCGGAAAAGAAAAGTGATTCTCAGCGCAGTTCATGAAATAGGGTTCCGGCAGAGAGGTCTACCCAAAACTGACTCCCATGCTGACTCGACTTGATGCCGCAGGTTCCTCCCAGTCGAGTGACACAACGTTGCACGATCGCCAGACCTAACCCTGAACCTGTATAAGCACCGCGACCATGCAAGCGTCTAAAGGGTTGAAAGATGTCATTGTGGTGCTGGGGTTGAATACCAATACCATTATCTTCAAAAAACCAACGGACGCGATCGCCATGAACCTCTGCTCCGATGTAAATTTCCGGCTTCGTTCCAGGCGCGACATACTTCAAAGCATTGCTTAACAAATTAGTAGCAACTTCTTTCAAAATTGGCTTGTAGCCCATGACATGAGGAAGATCCGACTGCACTTCGACGACCGCATTTTTCTCCTGGGTTTCGATCTGTAGCAGCTCAATGGTGCGATCGACAACTGCGGACAAGCTGACAGGCTGCATGACGACTTCAACTTCACGAGCATAGCTGTAGGTCTTGAGAGAATCTAACAACTCGTCGAGGTCTAACACTGAGTCTTGAATTAAATCGAGATACTTAACTCCCTCATCGTCCAATTGCTTTCCATACTCATCAATGAGAATCTGCGCGAGCCCGTGAATTCCTCGCAAGGGCCTCTTCAAATCATGAGCGGCTACCGATGTAAACATTTCTAGCTCTTGATTGGCGATCGCCAGTTGTTGCAAATGCTCCTGCATTGACTTTTGCAAGCGTTGAATTGATAGCTGGTGCTCAATACGGGCTAAAACTTCAGCGATCTGAAACGGCTTTGTGACATAGTCGGCTCCTCCCACACGAAACGCCTTTGCTTTATCGAAAGGCTCATCCAAAGCGCTGAGAAAAATAATAGGAATAGATTCAGTTTTGGAATCTGCTTTGAGCCGTTGACAAACCTCATAGCCATCCATACCCGGCATCAAAATATCAAGCAGAATCAGATCCGGAGGCGAAAAGTGAATCACATCCAGCGCCTGTTGACCACTCGGTAACCGACGAACGCTGTAGCCCTCCCGACTCAGGGCATCAAACAACAGCCGCAGATTTTCAGGTTTGTCATCAACAATGAGAATGTCACCGATTGCATTCATAGCGCTTGAGGAGAGAGACGTTGAGTTAACCATCAGAGAATGAGTCTTCGGGCTGAACAAGTTCGGCTAACACATTAAACTGTAAATGCTTTAAATAATAGTTGAGCGATCGCACTACAGCATCTTCAGCACCTTGCTCAGGCAACTGCCGAATCAACTGCTGTAGCGGTTCCTCTCGGGCACTACGAGCAGCCTGGTAAAATGTGGAGCGCCAAGCTTGAGGTAAAGTTAGGAGGTGCGATCGCAGTTCCTCTTCTCCTAGTAAAGCACGATCCGTTATGGGTGAAGCCGCATCCTCTGCACGAGCAGCGGAGTAAAAAGGTTTGTCAGCATAGCGATAGCGAACCTCCAAGTGCTGAGCCAGCTTATTAAAGATGTCATTGACGTGAAAAGGCTTATGCACGAAATCATCAAACCCCGCAGCCAGTAGCTCATCTTTTTTGTTATCCAGCACAGACGCTGTCAGAGCAATAATCACAGGACGAGTGTCAGGGGTTTGGTCAGATCGGATCTGCTGTGCAGCCTCATACCCATCGACATAGGGCATATACACATCCATCCAGATGCAGTGGGGGTTCCACTGCCGCCAAGACTGAACGGCTTCACGTCCATTATCGACAGAGCACACCTCAAATCCAATCGTAGTCAAAAGAGACACCAGTAGCCGCCGATTTTCCTCTACATCCTCAACCACAAGAATGCGCCAGTTAGTCTGCCCTGGCTCAAGTCCCACGACTCGTTGCTGAGAATGCAACGGGGTGACATCAGCCTCAGTGGCGAGCGCCAGTCGCACTGAACCACTAAAAGTTGATCCGATTCCAAGTTGAGACTGCACATTCAGCTCTCCCCCCATCAGACAAGCGTATTGCTGACTAATCCAAAGGCCAAGTCCAGTTCCTTCATGAGCCTGACGACCCGTTGGAGTTTGACGAAAGGGTTCAAAGATGGAATCGAGCTGAGTTTGCTCAATGCCTAAACCTGTGTCGATCACCTGAAACTCTAGCTGAACTTGGTTGGAGGTTAAATGGGGCAAAGCATCACGATAGACGCAGCCGACTCGAAGCGTGATCTTACCCTGCTCAGTAAACTTGACAGCATTGCTAAGCAGGTTGATCAAGATCTGTCGTAGCTTGCTTTCATCGCCATAGACATATTGAGGCACACTATCCATCTGATACGCTTCTAGCTGAAGATGTTTAGCCCGTGCCCGTAGTGCCAACATCTCACGTACCGAGTTAATCAGCCGATGCAGATCAAAATAGTCTGGCTTCAGCGTGAGCTGTCCGGCTTCAATCCGAGAGGTTTCGAGCACGTCGTTGATCAGCGCCAGTAGATGCTCTCCACTACGATTAATAATCTCTAACTGCTCTCGATTCTTTGGTGAAAGGTTTTCTGCATAGTCAATGAGTTGGGTAAATCCCAAAATCGTATTTAGGGGAGTTCGCAACTCATGACTCATTTTCGCCAAGAACTGACTCTTTGCTTGATTTGCCACTTGTGCTTTCTGAGCCGCATGCTGAAGCACCGTTTGAGAAAACTTCAAAGCTGCCAATAGCAAAGTGCTTCGGAGTTCCTGAGCTGCTGCAATTTCAATCGCTTGCCACGGCACTGCCTGTTCATAAACGTTTTCTCGCCAGCGCTCAAAGGATTGTCGTGGTGTTAAATACGGTTTGCCATCTTCGTCGGTCTCAGTACTCAATTTGCGAGGATCACCAGCCCAGGTCACAAGCTGCTCCTGCTCGGGTCGAAACCACAAAATGTGATAGGTCGTCTCATTGAGGAAAATCGAAATTGCCAACAGCCCACTCGCCACATCTCGATAACGATGAGCGGCAGCAAATTCTTGAGATAGGGCATGAGTCGAGTAGACTTCTTGACCTTGCTCAACGAGCCACTCTAGCAGTGGTGATAAGTCCTCGTCATCTGGTGTTGTGCCAATGCTCGTAAGATGGTCGTCTAAAATAATGACGGCTCCGTTGGCCTGAACAAGTTCTAAGAGTTCTTGCCGATAGTGCTTCAGAATAGACCGAACGGTATGGGTCGTCTGAGAACTTGACAACATGTTGCGAATATCTCGCTGAATCGCATGAACCTGGTTTTGATAGCGCTTTTCAGCGATGACCTGCTGGTTAAATATCTCCGTGGAAGCAATTTTGCCCAGCAATTCGCAGGCTTTTCGAGTTTTGTAGTCAGGATACTTTGGACTTCCGTGATGGCAGGCAATCAGTCCCCAAAGCCCCTGCTCCACAATCAGAGAAACAGACATGGATGCGTTGGCTCCAATATTCTGCAGATACTCGGTGTGCATAGGCGAGACACTACGAATCTCCACCGCGCTGAGGTCAAGAGGCGATTGGGTCAGCGGATTCATTTCGGGAATCAGAGGTACGGGCTGATAAGCTGCATCGGGAATGACCCGCAGCCAGTTTCGGGTATAGAGCTGACGCGCTTGGACAGGAATATCAGAAGCAGGATAGTGTAAGTTCAGAAAACTGTCTAGCCCAGGATTGATGTCTTCTGCCACCACACAACCGCTGTCGTCGGAGGCGAACTGATAGACCATCACTCGGTCGAAGTCTGTCAGTTCCCTAACGATTTCAACAATATCTTGGGTTAGTTGACTGAGGGTTGTCGCCTGGTGAAACTTTTGCAGCGCCCGATTTAAAACGTCATATAGCTCGACCGATAGGGTTTCGTCGATGGTTTGGGGACTGAGTTCTATAATGACCACATCTGGCTGAACTCGCACCAATCCTAGCCATTCTTGCGAATTTACATGGTCAGAACTTTTATTTGAGGCTCTTTCACTTAAGGTTTCCTCGATCGGCAGCGTAAGAAAGATGGGTGGCTCATCATGCTTTTCAGGGCAGCCAATAGCTGAGGTGATCTGCTCGATTTGACGTTTGGATAGCAAGTCGCTGAGGAGTTGGTTGATTAAGTCTGTAGCGGCAATCCCAAAAACAGCATTAATATTCTGGCTTACTTGCAGAATTCGCAAGGTTTCAGGTTCTAGTGTGATTAAGGCTCCGTGGGGTTGAATCGAGCCAGGAATGTGAATCAGTTCGCGATCGCAGTTTGTCAGTGTTGTCGGTTCGCTAACAACAGCGGATAGCTGACTGGCAGGAAGAATAGGTTGAATCGACATAAACAGAAAATTAAGGGGCATGGGAGGGGAATATATGCCACTACATGTCACTGAACAAACAGCAGCAAAACGTCCCGAACAGAAGGCTTTCAGCGTTCAATCGGCATCTACCGTTACTCTATCCTAGCAGCGAGAAAGAGTAAGCAGTTGCAACGCTCTTTCTCTCTTTAATTGCTCCCAAAACCGAAAAATAGCTTTTGGGAGATTCTACATTCGATTCACTAGAGACATTTTGGCTGGAGAAACGGCCATTGATCGTTTTGGTGAGAGCTTCTCAACTAGCTCAATCGATCGCCCTAGACACTGGAAACGGCATCTTGGGCGATCGCCAATAGAGCTTGATCTAACTCATTATCCAACTCTAAACGTTGGCGAAGAGCATCCAAGTCAATCCATGTCCATTCATCATACTCAGAAGAAGTGAGTCGCAGACTATCAGCCTCATCGTTAGTTAGCTTAAGCGTATAAGTGAGATTGACACTGTGTAGGCCGTGTTGACGTGGCTCCTGTTGTCGAGTGGAAAAACAAGTTGAGTAAGCGTTGATGAAAATGAAACGAGATGGATCCGCTCGTATATTGGCTTCTTGATTAGCTTTTCTAGAAACAGCATTTAAGGGTGACTCTCCAGCGTGCATTCTTCCGCCGATGATCCACCAGCCTTTTCTAGGATAGGTATTTCGCTTTCCAACAAGAAGCCTATCGTGATACAAAAAGACAATATCGACGCAAGTAATTACAACATAGTCTAAGCATATTCCGTATGTTTCTGCTGGCATCAATCCAAGCTGATTAATCCGATTTTCTTCTTGGAAATGTGGAATATTTCTAATCATCTTTTTTTAATTTTTTTCATTTCTATTTTCTAGAACAGTTTAGCTTTTATAGCTAGAATAAAATAGCATCCCTGTAAGAAGTAATCGATCAAAAGGTTTATTCTGACTTAGACTTTGAACAACCTCGCGAGTGGAAAAAACCACAAGGAAAATGTGAGTTATGTGCGGTCGAATTGTTTGCTATTCCCCCTTAGAAGATATTGCTGTGGCTGTTGATGCGACGCTTGATCCTATGGCTACAGAGGTTTATCAGACATCCTATAATATTCCTCCATCACAACCTTTGCCGATCGCCTGCCAATTTGAAAGTAAGCGTTGGCTTCAAATTGCAAAGTGGGGATTACTGCCGCACTGGGCAAAGGACGAGTCTTTTGGATTCAAAACGTTTAATGCCAGAGCCGAAACTATTAGAGAAAAGCCTTCGTTTAAAGGAGCATTCAAATCTAGACGGTGCTTGATTCCGATTAATGGTTACTATGAATGGCAACGGAACGGATCATCCAAGCTGCCTTATTATTTCTCACCCAAAAATGGCAGAATTTTGACCTTAGCAGGGTTGTTTGAGATTTGGAGAGAGGAGCTATTAACTTGCACCGTAATCACAACGGTTGCGAACGAAGTGACACGGTCGGTTCACCACCGAATGCCCGTCATCATCTCAGAGGGCGATCGCGCAACGTGGTTAAAGGCTAGTCCAGATGCCGCCTACGCTACGCTGAAATCGGCTCCACTCGATCTTTTAAAAATGCACCGTGTCGATTGCGCTGTCAATAATGCAAGACAAGAGGGTTCTGAGCTTATCGCTCCCTTAAATGACTAAAGCGTGTGAATCACCAAACAGGGCACAGTGATACCGCGCCCTGATACAACACCGATTCATTCAGACATATAATCAGACATATAAATCGATCAGCCGCTCGTTATGCGTCCCAGAGACTGGCAATTGAGTATGAACTCCCTTCAACGGCCCAAAAACTACCATCAAGATAGCGACGATGCATATCTAGACTGGCGATCGCCCCCATGTCTTCTTCAGTCAGAGGCACATCCGCCGCCGCAAGATTTTCTTTAATTCGCTCGGGATTGACCGATTTGGGAATCACTGCCGTTCCTCGATGAATAGCCCAGCTGATTAGTACCTGAGCAGGAGTGATATCGTACTGTTTGGCGATCGCCACAATAGTCGGTTCTTCCAGCAAAATTGGCTCATCTTTTACCTTCAGGCCTTCGGGCCGATCCTTTGAGCCGAGTGGAGAATAGGCAGTTAGATGAACTCCGGCCTCCCTGCAAAATTGCAACATGTCCGTTTGCTGCAAGTAGGGATGTAGCTCAATCTGATTCAGTTCTGGTTTCACTCGAGCCTCATCAAGAAGGCTTTGCAGCTTCGCAATACTAAAGTTGCTGACACCGATATGCCGACAGAGTCCTTGCTCCATGAGGGGTTCCATTGCAGACCAGGTTTTTGATATAGGGAGTTCTTCAAGAGAAATCATATCGTCTGGAGACTTAGGCAGTCCAGCACCTTTTTTTAACGCGACGGGCCAGTGGATCAGGTACAAATCAAGGTAGTCGAGTTGCAGGTTAGACAACGTTTCTTCCAAAGCTGGTTGTACATGTTCAGGTGAATGAGAATCGTTCCACAACTTGGACGTGATCCACATCTGCTCGCGAGCGACAATACCCTCTTGAAACGATTCGCTCAGGGCACGACCGACTTCAGCCTCGTTGCCGTAAATATAGGCGCAGTCGATATGGCGATACCCCGATCGGATTGCCGCTTTGACCGCTTCGTACACATCGCCAGGAGCAGATTTCCAGGTGCCCAACCCTAAGATAGGCATCGAGTCGCCGTTGATGAATTGAAGTGTTTTCATAGATGATTCTGCTTTGATTAGGTTTGTCGCTGTGGAAAAAACTAGGCTGATTCGGTTGTTCGTCAATTTGAGTCAAAGAGCTGCTTATTCCCTACTTTCTTAAAGGATAGCGAGATACGGCACAAGAGGAAGCGTGGAGTGTCCTGCCGATGACTACAAATTTGCCTGAGTGCTTACTCCTCGGTAAACACAACATCAGAAGGAAGCTTTCCATCCAGAATTTCAGGCATATCTCGAAACGTAAGCGTATAGATCTCAGTCGGCATTTCGATCCCCTCAGACTGAAGCTGTTCCTTGACAGCTTGAGCCGCAGCCGAAGACACCTGCAAAAAAGACCGCCGTCGCGAATTGACCCAAAATCGAACTTCTAAGTTGACCGTGCTGGCGGCTAACTCACGCACCAGAACGACCGGAGGAGGCTCAGGTTCGATGGCATCTATGTGACCCAGCACCTCGGAGATCACTTGACAGGCCGTGGTCAAATCAGCGTCATAGTCGATGCCTACTATCACCGAACTTTGCCGAACTGGAGAGGCCGTATTGTTGATGATGCTGCTCTGAAATACTTTTTGGTTGGGAATATACACGAGTCGTCCGTCGTACGTGCGCATCGTCGTGGCTCGGAGCTGAATTTGAGTCACCGTGCCTTCATACTCACCAATCACCACCTGGTCTTGAATTCGAAATGGACGAGCCGCCAGCAAAATGACTCCAGATATGTAGTTGCTCAACACATCTTTAAGGCTAAAACCAATAGCAACACTTGTGAGGCCCAACGTGCCCAATAGCGTTCCGAAATTTAAGCCCAACACACCCAAAGACACAATAGTGCCTAATCCCCAGACAGCACCATAGCACAAGCGGCCAATCAATATTTCGGTGCCGCGATCGCCCTCTGTTTGCTCAGCCCACAGCAGTCCTAGCCGCCGAACAAGTATAGCCATCAACCAAGTGATGAAAGCGATGACGAGAACTCCCAACAGCGACGGCAGCAAGCCAATGGTGTCGCGACTCAGCGTTCGAATAGTGCCATTGAGCCGCTGTACGACATCAACCGCCAAGCTCGGCTGATCAAAAGCCTCATTGAGGGCATCGGCCCGCTGTTGAGCCAACTCTTCGAGCGTGGCATTAAAGTCGAGAGCATCTTGCTGAGTTACGGTCATTAACACGCGGTTGTTGACCTGGAGCAGCGCTACATTTCGCTGCGAATCCATCTGAATAGTGACGGGGTCAATCGCGTCTTTTTGACTGATCAACCCGGCAATGCGACGGCTAATGATTTCCGCTCGCTCAGAAGCGCTGAGGTCAGATAGGCTACCCACTTGAAAGACCGCGTTTCCCCTCACCAGCACATCGGCAAAAAACACTCCTGCTTCTTCGGCAGATGAGGGATCAGGGGCGGGGCTGGAAGTGGAAACAGGAATGTCAGCAGAACTGTCGCCTTCCTGAGCCTGAAGCGCTCCTACTGAACTGCTCAACACCGCCACGAGTAAAACAATGCTGCCCCAGCGTAAGAGGCGATCGCCATTGCTGATTTTGCGTCGTGTGTGCGATCGCTGCTGTTCTGATCCCATGTTCAATTCTCTCTCAAACCACCCACCCTCTAGCTTGCCAATCTACAGGCTAAGGCGCTTCATGCCTGAGTACTAGATTTGCCAGAAAGTGGAAAACAGCATGAGAGAAAGAACACCCAAACGAACTTGTGTCACATCCGATCGCAATAAAAGTCGCGTCGGTGGAGATGCACTTCACCATGCTCCGGAGCCCAAGCCACCCAACTATCAGCAGATTCTTGGCACAACAGCATCGCTTCATCGAAGCTGTTGGGGCTAGGGAGATGACGCAACTTCACCCACAACAGTTCAGAACCATTGCCCAAAACAGGAGTAGCGTCTGCGTTCCAAGTAGGTCGCTCCGCTCTATCTTGCTGCGGTGGCTTGATGGGGCAGTTGGGATAAGTAGCTGCAAATGACATGATAGATTTCCACCTCACGTTAAAGGGCTGAAATGGGAATAGCGGAGAATCGAAAAAATGCTTTCGCATTGAATTCTGTATTCAATGCTACAAAATTAAAAGCTGTTTAATGCAATTTCTCATGGAACGTTACATATCTAATGACTATTTATCCTACGATGTCTGCCTCAGAAATAAGGTTACTGTCTAGATGTTGAAGGATCATCCTCCTCGTTCCATCAACTTGGATTACGGTGCCATTACCTCGATTGAGAATGCTGAGGTCGCCGAATGAAAGTCTCGATGGCAGCATCAGGCGATCGCGTCCGTCTTGAAAATCGAGAATCACATCGCTTCGACCTCTCAGTTGCAACTCGAAAATGTCGCGACCCCTGTCACCGGCCAACGTATCAAAGCCGAGACCGCCCCTCAACACATCCCTGCCGCTTCCTCCGCTGAGGACATCGCGCCCTTTGTTGCCAACCAAATGGTCTTGACCATCTCCACCAACCAGAAAGTCTCTACCGCCTCGACCGTGCATCTGGTCATCACCAGCTCCTCCGAGCAGAATATCTCGTCCCTGCTTGCCGATGAGTCGATCATCATCTCGCTGCCCTCGCAAAAGATTATGGCCTCGCTTGCCAATCAGGCGATCGCTGTCTTCCTTCCCGATAATGATGTCACCACCATCGTCAGGAGAACTGGGTTGATCGACGAGAGTTGTATCCGGTGAATCGAGTTGGTCAACGAGAGCTGAGAGTGCAAGATCCGCTTGAATCAGGCCAAAGCCAGTGGCTTGATCAAACCCAACGTCGAACTCTGGAGTGCTAGGGTCATCCATGTCCAAAGCTGTGGTTTGCAGAAGAGTATAAATCTCCTGCGGGCTCAAAGTCGGGTCTTTTTGCTTCAAAAGAGCTGCTACGGCAGCAGCATGGGGAGCCGCTGCTGATGTGCCGAAAAAATTAGGAAATAAATCATCATCTCCGTCAATATCTTTACCAAAAAACGTTGTGTTTGTGCCATCAACAGCAACGATTCCAGGCTTTTGTCGGATGTCTGGTTGAGGGAGGCGATCGCCCTCGTTGTCAAACAAAACGGGTGTCGTTCCCACCGCAGAAAACGGCTCAATCTCTGAAGGATCGGTTCCAAAAGCAGGAGTGTCTAGAAATGAAGCCGCTCCGACAGCTTGAGCGCCTTGTGCATTTGCATGGCCGAATAAGGTGCTGCTGGCAGTGTCGTACTCGTTGACAGTCAAGTCACCGATGCCAACATACTTCATCAGATTGGCGTCAGGCCCGTCAAACTTTCCAATCAAGAGATTGAACTCAGTGGCAGACGTGTCCGTATTGACGAAGTGGAGAACTTCAGACGGATCGTTGCCTACGTTGACATCCATACTGGATGCCAATATGACGGAAGTATCAGCACTCAGTAGAAAAATATCGAGGTCATTCGGGGAACCATTTCCACCGCTAACAGAGAAGAAAGGTGAATCCCATTGAAACGCAAATCTCACGCTGGCTCCAACCGGAATCGTCACGCTCTGATAGAGATCAACACCTACTCCCGGATCAAAATCGTGCGCTTCGACCTGAAATCCACCCACATCAACAAATTGTTCGCTGCCGACAAAGCTGCTCTCATAGGCTAGCCTGCCATTGTTGCCTACTGCTGAAAAGTAGGCAACTCCTGCCTCAACGACTTGATCAACCGCTTGCGCGATGATTCCATCTTGATAGAATGGCTCATTCGGATAGAGCACATCGTCAACGATAATGTCAGCTCCCTGATCCGCCAGATTTTGAATTCCTTCAGCAAACTCTGCCTGCCCTGTAAAAGCTGTAGTGAAAGATAGATCTGCTCCTGGGGCTAAATCATGAATCAGTTGGTGCATGGCTCGACCTTCGTCAGCACCGCCACTATCCAGATCTTCTAGTACCTCAATGAACCCTGGAAGATCGCCTGTCGAGATATCCTCGTCAGCACCATTGAGATTGTTGAAGCTGTCGGACAAAACCCCGACTGTGACGCCGCTGCCATCAACGTCGAAGGTCTCACGCGCACTGTCTGCATTGAGCGAGGTATCAGCTTGACTCGTTACAGCACCTACATGAGTCATAGGGGCATAAGACGAACGAGCAATCCTGACATCTTCTAGCTCTTCCATCGCACTCAAACTTTCAATGGGCAAAAAGCCTGAGATGACTCGACCATAGACTCCGGTACTTTCAAAACCGATCGCCAAAAGCTGGGTTTGAAGCTCTGCGATATCGGCGGGTAAGTTGCTTTCTGTTGTTATATCGATCAGCACGTGCCCGCTATGTGTTTGGAGCAGCGAGTTGGTCGCAACAAAGTACTTAGAATATCCGCCATTGATCTTATAAAACTGATATTCCTCGAATAGCTCTATCAGGTCGTAGCTCATTTTCAATGCTGCACGGCTTTTTTTTGCCCGAGTCACAGTGTCAGCAGATAGAGCTTTGTTAAGCGTCAATGTGTTCACAATGTTGGGGATCTAGATATCTAGATATAAAAGCGATCTCTGTCTCTATCATGCCTTGTCGTTTCCCCTCACACCATCGCAATTTCGTCACTCTCAGCGATCCCCAACCTTTGCCAGGGGGTACTCTGTATATAGTAGATATAGTAGGAATTTCGATTCATTCCGGACTGAGGAGGGCTAAGGCATGGCATCTAAACAGGAGCTTCAAACGAAGCTAAAAGAGGAATACCAAATCAACAAGAATATTAGTCAGTCGCTCTCTGAACAAGAATGCTATCGACTGTTGCAGCTTCTCCAAGATCAGCCTAGCATTCTACACTTGACTGAGTCCTTCATTGAAAAAAATGATGAGCTAGCTCAGAACAACCGGAAATATGGTCAACAGCGATCGCTCGCCATCCAAAATCGCGATCGCGCAGTCCAGCTCCTCGAATCTCTCCAAGCTGAAAACCGCCAGCTCGAGCAATCAATAGATCAGACCAGACGAGAAAATCAAAGATTAGAAGACGACAAACGGCTGCTCGCAGAACAAAACCGTGACCTTCAACGAGGAAACCAAGGCTTAGAAAAATATAAACAGCAGCTCGCAAAACAAAAGCGCGACCTTCAACGAGGAAACCAAGGCTTAGAAGAATACAAGCGGCAGCTCGCAGAACAAAAGCGCGATCTCCAGCGAGAAGTCTCAGAGCTGACGGAAAGCAATCATCATCTCCGGTCAACAGTCAGCAATCTTTCGAGCAAAAATCAAGAACTGACCACAGCAAATGCGGGACTCAAGCAAGATAACAAAGAGCTGAAAAACCTCGTGGATCAGATCAGATTACGATTAGCTCAGGACACCAAAATGTTGCTGCAATATGAAGATAGCGAAATTCGAAAAGCAATGATTCGCCTATTTCGTTGGACGTTAGGTTAAAAGTCATCATCATGACCAGAAAAAGGCAAGCCTCTCGAAAGTTTGACGGCATGGGTTATCGGCAGCTCCAGCGCTTAAACTCTGAGCGCCGACAAAAGTTGCCACCTGGCGATCGCGCGCTCCTTCGAAAAAACGGCTACAAAAATGTCGGATGGGGTCAGGTCATTCGACTATATTTCAAGATTAATGAACTTCTTGCCAATCCTGAAGATAACGATTCCCTGGAAGAGTTGTTTTTACAAGCCGATCGCATCGGTAACAAATACCAAAGCCCTGAAGAAATTAAAGCGTTTCAGTCTCAGCTTGCTCAAGAAACTCACGAAATAGCTGACCTCGTCGATCAGCAGTTTCCGGTGTCATCAGAAGTGGAATACATCGATTTCAGCCAGTCTCGTCCTAAATCAGCCAAGAGTGCCAGAAGAAGCCCAGATAAACGCTATCGACAAAAGTAATACATAAATTAACCCTTTCATTCACAGCCAGTTCCTAAAAAACTAGAACGGCATCCTTCCAAGAAAATGGGCGATCGCCATCATGTCAGACCCTGAAAGTTTAGAAAATCTGTTCAAACAAGCCGACAAAGTTGGGAAAAAACGCTACCACAAATTAACCTCCACAGATTTCGAAGACTATCGCAAATATGACTACTGGCGTTATATCAACGGCGATAGCGAATGTGGCACAACGCCTGAGAGTAAACAGTGGGTCACAGACAATTCAGACTATCGTTGTCCGGTGTGTGGCGATCGCTACGCCGACCGAGAAGGTCGGTCAATCGACCACAAGCTGCCTCGTGCTCAATATCCCTGGCTCTCCCTCGAATTCAAAAACCTCTGGGTTATTTGCCGTCTTTGCAACCTAGAAAAAGGGGAACGGCACTGGTACGAATATGAGCACTACATGTTCATTCACTACCCCAACCGCTATGAGGACATTCGTTTTGCTCGTCCGAGCTACTTACTCAAAAGCTTAAAGACACAATCCTAAAGCTTCTTGAGAAGAGAGCGACCCTGGAGGCTTAAAACTAGAAGCGCCCGGTTCCTTGCCTTAAAAGACTTGATGAGAGAGTTGATTAGTTTCGCAGCATAGCCTTCAGCTTTTCGTAGCACGCCTTGGTTAACTTGGCATCGTCTATCGCATTGTGGAGGTTCAGTCCGGACATGCCGACAAATTTCTTTCGGTCTATATCTGGAGCAATGCCAACAAGATTTAGCAGTGTCGCGACATCAAAAGCATTACAGTAAATTTGCCTCGGCACACTCAATGACCCACCAAACAGCGCACCAAATAGCACCCAATCGTAGGCGGGACAATCCGCCCACATTTCTATCGCACTGAACTGAGCCAACCACTGCGATAAAGACGCTGTCACCACAGATTGAGAAGCTTTCATCGCATGATGCTCAAAGTCTAATTTGGGTTCTGCCGTCTGGACGTCGAGAAATTGAAGATGTGATATCACATGCTCTCTCAGCCAATCGTTGAGCTGAGTCTCGTCGTAATCGTTGAACTCTGCATAAAACGTGCGATCGCTCTCTGATATGAGTCCGATACTGATAAGCGTTGTATGTTGGTGTAAGCCAGTAAATTCGGTGTCGAAGAAGATTTTCATCGTCAAATAGTATAGTGCTACGCACTGATATAAAACTAATAGTTGATGGAGAAGCCGCGCGGTGCGCGGCTTCTCCATCAATCTCTGTCCTAACCTATCTGCGCATTGCTGTAATTGCCAGAACCCTCACGGGATCGAGATAGAAGGGGCGATCGCCCCTAAACAGACCCGACTGGGGACAGATGTCATTGCAGGATGGCCAATCTTCTGTCATCCAGAACCATTGGTCGGTGATGCAGGTCGGATGGAAAATCCGGTGAGTGCTTCTGCATCGAGATCCCAGAACAAGGCCGTTTCGTCTTGCCAGACTAACCATAGCTGAGAACCAGGTTCCACTGTTCCGATAGATTCACAAATAATGTTTCGCTGACGAAAGTGATTTTGAACCTGTGTCACTCGCTCAGGACGCACACTCAGCAGAAAGCCATAGCTGGGAAAACTCATCAGCCACTTTTCCAAAGGAACGGTATTCGGACAAGGAACTTGGTCAAGCTGTAACACCGCTCCACAGCCAGATGCCTCCATCAGCATCAGCGCTGTACCAATGATGCCGCTCATGCCGATATCCTTACCTGCATCACACAATTCAGATTCTGCTAAGTTCGGCAAAATCTCTAAATCCGTTCGTAAGCGTTGGGGTGGAGCCTCCGTGGCCGCATCCCAAAAAGGATAAAGTTCATGGGAATGTCCTCGAAAATCAATCGCCACCATCAATACATCTCCTGGACGGGCATTAAAACTGGTGATCAGTTGCTTCGCCCGACCCAGAATGGCGACTGAGAGCGCATTATAAGGACTGTGACTATTAGTATGTCCGCCTACAATCGGCACATTGAATGTGCGAGAAGCTGTCGTCATTCCCTCCCACCAAGGCTGTACGGTCTCTATTGAAGTGCTCCAAATCGTATCGACAATGGCGATCGCTCGTCCGCCCATTGCACAAATATCACTGACGTTGACCAAAACTGAATACCAGCCTGCCAGCCAAGGGTCTGTTTCCATCAAAAATGGAAGAATTCCTTCAGAGGCCAGCAGTAGATAACCATCGCCATCTGGAATTGCAGCACAGTCATCCCCAAGCTGAATCACTTGCTTGGAATGCTCTGCATCAACAAACGGAACCCTGGCTCCTAGGGATTGCGCCACTTGCTGAATATCTTGCTTTTGGAGAATACCAATCGTATTTCGCAGACTTGTGATGAGGGTGTCAAGCATCAGACTACTTTTTGATTACGTCACCGTTGAAAAGAGAAGGAGTTTTGTCTAGTGAAGACATCTAGTGAACACAATACGTGAAGATAGTATCCATCGAAAAAAGAGAGCGATCGCAGAGTCAATCTGGGTGCATCCTAGTTTTGTATTTGTAGTGCGGGCATTTTGCCCGCGTTGGCAACGCCTCTCCCTCAGGAGAAACGGGCCGCTCACAATACGAACGTCGATAAGTTTGCAACTGTTTGCAACTGTTAGGATGCTCCCAATCAAGCTTCCTTAAGCCACTTCATGTGCAATTGATCATAAGCATGGC
>JGI12210J13797_10014560_pt1 | contig 22408 bp, 17 predicted proteins | sample ElkSlonscriptome_3_FD_13797 | JGI IMG/M metagenome (IMG submission 13797)
GTGTGAGCTCCTCGTCCATGATCCGGGCCAGCGCCTCCTCCTTCTTCCACATGTACTCCACGTCCTTCACCTCGCCTGCGAGGATCCTGGATTCCGCCGACTCACCCAGTGCGATCTCCAGGGCGATGGATCCCGCCGTCCCCATCTTCCACAGGGACTGACGACGCTCCACGGTGGTCTGGGTGAACCGCTCCAGAGAGCCCGCCTCCTCGATGGCCTGGGAGGCGTGTCGGATCAACCCTTCCGAGGCGCCGGTGACGTTCTGGTACGCCAGGACACGCCGAAGCGCGGTCTCCGCCGCTCCGCCCCGGATTCGGTAGACGTTCTCCGGCGTCCACGGGTCGCATCGGGGACAGGGCACCCCCAGCTCCAGGCGCCCGTGGCTGTCCTGTAGCGGATACACCCACCAGGAGAGCTCGTAGGTGAGGGCCCGGAGGGTGCTTCTGCAGAAAGGGCATGCCTCGCGACCGTGCCAGGCCGCCCAACCGAACCGCCGCCAGCGGATGATGTCGGCCACCGGGTCGTCGTCCCAGTGGATCGGGGTGTCCGGGTCACCGAGCCCCAGGAGGTCGGCCATGCGCTGCAGCGTGCCGAAGGTGTAGGCCGTGACCCGGGAGGTGGCGCTGTCGAAGGAGGCGCGCCGGCGCTGGAGCTCCTGCCCGTAGCGCCACCAGGCCCGTTCCGGCAGTCGAGCGGCACCGACCCGGATGAGCAGGGTCCGGCCGGCATGAATGAGGGTGATGTTCGCGGTGCTGGCCACCACCTGGCCGACATCCCGGGCCGCCTTCTCCAATTCGTAGAGGGCGGCGTCCCGCTCCTCCACGGGCTGAAGCGTCCAACGAAAGCACTTCCCACACACCACCCAGAGACGACCGCGTTCGGGATCGAAGGCGATACGACGCCCCCGGGGGATGGCGTGGAAGGTGTCGTTCGGACGGAACGAGCCTCGACAGAACAGGCACCGTTGAATCACATCCCCTCCCCCCCACCAGTCGACGGGCCCGACTGTTGGGGCCCAGTCTGACAATGGCGAACCCCGGGATCCGGCGCAAACGTTCCCGCTCGTGTCTCGGTCGAGAGATCTCCCGGTCTGGCTGGTGTCCGTTTGGCTGGTCCCGGCTGTACCGAGAGGGGGGACACAGGACGCACGAAGGCCGCGGCACCTGTTCGGCACCGCGGCCTTCGTGTCGTGTCGTTGAAGCGACGGAGGCGGGGCCCCCCGATTGCCGCCTCACTCCAGCACTCACCTCACATCCACCACCCATCTCGGAAGACCCCACCCGCCATCCCTTCACAGAGTCCGACGAGGCGAAGCGGCAAAGGGTTTCCGATGGGAGGTAACAGTCCGGTCTCAGGCATAGTCAGCCCTGGCCTCGCCGGTATCGAACCTCTCCGTTCACGATCGTCATCTCGACCTCGGCGTCGGTGATCTCCTCCTCGGCCACCTCCAGGACGTTCCGATCCAGGACGGTGATGTCCGCGAGCTTCCCCACCGAAAGCGACCCCAGCTCCGACTCCTGGAAGGCGGCATAGGCGTTGTTCAGGGTGTAGCTCCGGAGTGCCTCCGTCCGATCCAACGCCTGCTCCGGGTAGAACCGCTCTCCCGTGCGGGTCATCCGGCTCACGGTGCTGTAGTACGATGCCAGTGGGTCGATGTCCTCCACCGGGACGTCGGTGCCGTTGCTCACCACGGCCCCGGATTCCCACAGGTCCCGCCACACGTAGGCCCCGGTCTCCGAGCGCCACTCCCCCAGCTTCTCCGGGACCCAGGGTCCGTCGGAGGTGGCGTGGACCCCCTGCATGGCGGCGATGACCCCCATGTCGGCGAAGCGAGGGATGTCGTCGGGGTGCAGGTGCTGGGCATGCTCCACCCGCCAGCGGAGGGTGGAGCCATCGACCTCCGCCTCCTCCCAGGCCCGCTCATAGAGGTCCAGGACCTCCCGGTTCCCCCGGTCGCCGATGGCGTGGACGTTGAGCTGGAAGCCGTGGCGGGCGGCGATCCGGGCCGTCTCCTCCACATCCTCCACCGGAGCGGTGTTCAGCCCTGAGCTGGTGGGAAGGTCCGTGTACGGCTCCAGGAGCCACGCTCCGTGTGATCCCAAGGCGCCGTCGATGGAGCGTTTGATGGAGCGCACCGTGAGGAAGCCGTCGCCGTAGTCGTCCATGCGGTACTCCGGAAGGAGCCGATCCAGCTCTTCGTTCGACGCCCGGATCATCACGTAGAGGCGCACCGGAAGGCTCCCTTCGTCGGCGAGCATCCGGAAGCCGTCTACGGAGGCGAAGCCCGTCCCGGCGTCGTGGAAGGAGGTGATGCCCTTGGCCAGGGCCTCGTCGCCGGCCAGCTGGACCATCCGCCGAAACTCCGCCTCCCGCTCCTCATCGGTGCGATCGGCGTTGGCCTCGGCCATGGCCCGGCCCACGAGACCGGAGGCCGTCTCCCGGAGGAGCCCCGTGGCCCGCCCGTCGGAGCCCCGTACGATCGTCCCGCCGTCCGGATCCGGCGTCGAAGCGTCGATCCCACCGGCCTCCAGGGCCCGGGCGTTCACGAAGCTGGCGTGACCGCTGGCGTGGGTCAGGGAGACCGGGTTGTCCGGAGAGACCGCGGAGAGGGCATCGTGGAAGGGAACCCCGTCCACGTTCGGCTCCGGCGTCTCCGTCCACTTTTCCTGATGCCAGCCCCGTCCGGTGATCCACTCACCGGGCTCGGTCTCCGCAACCGCCGAAGCCACCTGGTCGACGATGTCCTGGAAGCTGTTGGTCGTGGTCAGGTCCAGGATCATCCGGGACTGTCCCAGCCCCAGGAAGTGACCGTGACCCTCGATGAGCCCGGGGAGGGCCGTCCCGCCGTCCAGGTCCACCAGCTCGGTCCCGGCACCGACAAAGGCCCGCATCTCGCGAGAGGAACCCACCGCCACGATGCGCCCATCCCGGACGGCGAGCCCCTCCGCTTCTGGTGTGCCTTCGTCCAACGTGACCACGGTCCCGTTCACCAGGACCAGGTCCGCCGGATCCGAACCCAGCTCCGGCCCGCACGCCGAAAGGAGGAGGGGCACCGCCGCCCACGTCACCGCACGGTTCCAACTTCTCATCGTCTCTCTGCTCCATCCGGGGTCCGTTCCCCACGGCGTCGAAGAAGCCCGAGAGCCCACCAAAGCCGTGCCTGGGCATGGTACCTCCGGGTGGCTCAGAGGCAAGTCGTCGGCGCAATCGTCACGAATCCGCTCGCTGGCTCCCGTGTCAGCGGGCGCTCGGATCCGCCGCCTCACCGGTCGGCGATCAGGCGGTCTCACCCGACGCCCTCCCCGCCGCCTGGCCTGCGGCTCGCCCCGTGGCCCAGGCCCACAGGAAGTTGTGTCCGCCGATGGGACCGAAGGCATCGAGCATCTCCCCGCAGAGGTGGAGGCCGGCGTGTTTCCGGCTCTCCAGCGTCCGGGGGTCGACCTGATCGAGGGCCACCCCTCCGCCTGTGACCTCAGCCTTCTTGTACCCCTCGTCCCCGGTCCAAGGAAGAGGGTAGCGGGCGAGTCGAGCCACCAGCGCCTTCCGCTCTCCCCGTCGGAGCTGGGCGACGGTGCGGTCCGTGGGCAGGCCCGCCTCCCGCTGCAATCGGTCTGCGAGCCGAGCCGGAAGCAGGCTTCCCAGGACGGTAGAAACCGCTCGGCCGCTCCCCTGGAGCCGCTGTTCCCAGACCTCGGGGCCCTCGCCGGTCCAATCCACCCTCACCGGAGCTCGGGCCCCCGCCCCGGTCCCCGCCCTTTCGTTGGGCCCCTCGTGGTCACCAGGGATGGGATCATCAGCTGCGCTCACGGCCCCACGGAGAGGATCATCGCCTGCGCTGAGAGCGCTGCGGACCGCCACGTGGGACACATTCAGGACGGCGGGGCCGCTGTAGCCCCGATGCGTAAAGAGGAAGCCGCCCCGGGCCTCCCGTCTTTCCCTCCCCTCACCGGCCTCGATCTGGCACTCCAGAGAGATCCCCGCGAGTTCACCGTGAATGGGAGGATCGGCGAGGAGGGGTGTCAGGGCCGGATAGGTAGGGTGGACCGTGTGTCCCAGAGCCCGGGCCCAGCGAAGGCCCCGGCCATCGCTCCCCGTGGCGGCCACCGACAGCCCCCCCGTTGCCAGGATCACGGCCCTGGCCGGAATCACCTCTCCGCCCTCGAGCACGACCCTCCACCGGGCCCGGACCGCCCCGCGCCGAGCGGATTCTGGGTCCCGTTTCGGCCGGGGCTCGGATTCCGGCCACGGCTCGACGCCCTCCACAACCGTCCCGAATCGAATCCGCCCCCCGGCTCGCTCGACCGCCCGTACCAGCCCATCCCGGACGTCCCTGGCCCGATCGGAGACGGGGAAGAGCTTGTCCCCGTAGTCCTCGTGCTTGAGGGGGATCCCCAGGTCGTCCTGGAAGAAGGCTTTCTGCTCCAGAAGTGGCCACGATCGGAGGATCTTCCGGAGGGTGTTCGGAGAGGAGTCCGTGACGTACGTCTCCGGGCGGAAGGTGCCCGGAAGCACGTTGCACCGCCCCCCACCGGCGATGAGGATCTTCCGGCCCCCGTCCCGGGTGCGCTCCAACAAGAGGGTGGAAGCGCCGGACCGGGCCGCGAAGATCGCCGCTGTCAGCCCGGCTGCGCCGGCCCCGACGACGACCACCGGAGGGGTCAGCGGAGCTTCCAGACGAAGAAGCCCAGAACCCCTGCGATGAGTGCGCCGGGCCAACCCGCCATCAGGAAGCCCACGCCGCCACACAGGAGGGTCAGCCCCCACCAGGGGAGATGGATCCGCTTCGGTTCACCTGCCATTGCCGTGCCTCGCTGGTGTGCTTTCTCAGAAGTCATGATGCTGCTCGGTACCAAGGAGGACGCTGGGAGGAGGATCTGGGCTCGTCCATGGCGCCTCAGGGCACGAGCGCCGCGTCCTCCGCGTTCCGCTGTGCGATCCCCCGGGGCTCGTCCACCGCCAGGAGCAGCAAGCCGCCGATGACGAAGAAGGCGAGGATGGTGGACATCCCGTACCGTGCGTTCCCGGTCAACCGGGTGATCTCCCCGTACAGAAAGGGCCCGGCGAAGGCGATCGCCTTCCCCGAGAAGGCGAAGAAGCCATAGAACTCCGTCTCCTTGGCACGGGGGACGAACCGCCCCAGGAGCGACCGACTCGCCGCCTGGTTGGGCCCCACGAAGATTCCAACCCAGAAGCCGGCCACGTAGATGCTGGTGAGGCTCGTGGCGGTCACGGCCCACACGCCTCCGATGATCAGCCCGAGCACCGTGACCAGAACGGTCCTCTTCCCGCCGAGCCGGTCGTCCAGGAACCCCATCAGGAAGGCCCCGACCCCGGAAGCGATCTGNACGCCCAACCCCCAATAGAGGACCTGCGCGAGCTCGAGATCGAAGACGTCGGACATGAAGAGGGGCCCCACCGAGAAGATGGTCACCAGCCCGTCGTTGTAGAACAGCCGGGCGACCAGGAGCCGGAAGATGTCCGTGTAGCCGGTCCGGATGCGATGGAAGGTCGAGACGACCTGGTTCTTGGCCCCGGAGATGATCTCCCCCATGGGCGGACGGGTCTCCACCACGGGGGGCTCCTTCACCCAGCGGAACATGGGGACGCTGAAGACGGCGAACCACGCCGCCACCAGCAGGGTGATCAGACGGATGTGCTGGCCCGTGTCCGGATCGAGACCGAAGGGCGGGACCTCGGGAAGCACGAGGACGACGAAGACGAGGCCCGTCAGGAGCAGCCCCCCAGCGTATCCGAGGGCCCAACCGTACCCGGAGATCCGGCCGATCCGGTCCGGGGGTGCCAGATCCGGGAGGTAGGAGTTGTAGAAGACCCCACACCACTCGTAGAAGATGTTGCTGACCACGAAGAGCGTCAGAGCGAGCACGACCTCCCCGGCCCCGGCGAAGTAGAGCAGGGCGGTCAGGACCACGCACATGAACGTGCTGCCCATCAGGAGGGGCCGGCGGATTCCACCTCGGTCCGCCAGGGCGCCGAGGAAGGGGCTCGTCACCGCCACCACCAGACCGGTCACCGTCACGCCCCGGGTCCACAGCGACTGGCCGACGATGTCGTCGCCGACGATGAAGTCCTTGAAGAAGATCCCGTAGACGAAGGTCACGATGACCGTCGTATAGACCGAGTTTGCAAAGTCGTACAGGGCCCAGCCCCATACCGCGCGACGATCGTAGCTACGGCTCACCTTCGACCCTTCACGGGGGCCTGCCTGTCCGCGTGCCCGGATGCCGGGAGCAGCCGGATCAGCGGTCTTCCACTCCACCGAGCGCCCTGCGCACCGCCTCGTAGGCGTTCACCACACTCCCGGTGGCCGATAGCTCGTCGAAGGAGACCACGGTCCCTGGTTCTCCCGGGAGCACCGTGTCCCGTCCGCCGTACCGCACTGCGGACTCCAGGAGGATCTCCTTCACCTCCGCCACCCCCAGCTCCGGGAAGTAGGCCATGAGGAGCGCCGCCACCCCGCTCACCACCGGCGCGGCCATGCTGGTGCCGTCCTGGGGCTCCCACTCACCGTCGGGCTGCGTCGACAGCACCTGGACGCCGGGCGCGAAGATGTCGACCTCTGCGGCTCCGTAGTTCGAGAAGGCCGCCGCAAGGGTGTCCACGGAAGAGCTGGAGGCGCCCACGGTGATCCAGTTGGACGCTGCACCACCCCCGATGTAGCTCCGATTCGGGAAGTTCTCCTCCTCGGCCAGATTGGCGCCGTCATTCCCGGCGGCGTGAACGAGGAGGACGCCGTTCTCGTCGGCGTAGCGCACCGCAGCGTCCACGAGCTCCTTATCCGGAGAGAAGGACTTGCCGAAGCTCATGTTGATGATGTGGGCACCCTCGTCCACGGCGTAGCGGATCGCGTTGGCGACGTCCTTGTCCCGCTCGTCGCCATTCGGCACCGCCCGGACCCCCATCACCCGGACGTGGGGGGAGGCGATCCCGTCCATCCCGACCCCGTTGTCCCGACCCGCGGCGATGATGCCCGCCACGTGGGTCCCGTGAGAGGCGTCGGGCCCCATGACATCCGCGTTCCCGTACTCCCGTTCCTCGCCGTCGTCGGGGTTGTCGCCTACGATCCCCCGAGGATCGAAGCTGGGGTTGAGCCCGTAGTCCAGCCGGGTCGTCACATCGTCGGCGACCTCGTTCACCAGCTCCGGGGTGATCCCGTTGGCCTGGAACTGGAGGTAGATCTCTTTGGCCTGGGCCACCCGCTGGTCCCGGGGATAGAGGGCCCGAACGTTCGCCTCGTTCAGCTCCTCCCGCCCCAGCGCCTGCTCGAGCATCGGGACCATGATGTCCATCGTCCCCTTGATCTGGTCCACCTGCAGCATGAGGTCTCGAAGCTCCTGCTCCTCTTCCCGGTACGCCTGCGCGATCTCCTCGCAGACGTAGCCCTCCGGCGTCGTCCCGCCCTGGCAGATGGCGTAGAGCCGGGTGACCTCGAACCGCTCCTCGTCTACGCTGCGGCCGTCGGGACCGCCCAGGAAGTTCCACCCGTGGATGTCGTCCACGTAGCCGTTCCCGTCGTCGTCGACTCCGTTGCCCGGCGTCTCGTCGGGGTTGACCCAGAGGGCATCCCGCAGGTCGACGTGGGCCGTGTCGACGCCGCCGTCGATCACCGCCACCACCACGGTCCGCTGAGCGGTCCGGTCGGCGAGGAGCTCCCGGATGGCCCGATCCGCGCTGGTGCCTGGGATCCCATCCTGGTCCATGTCGAGGTTCTGCCACGCCACGTCGAAGGCCTCGACCTCCACCGGCTCGCCAGGGTCGAGGGCCTCGGGCTGCGCCGGGTCCGGGCTCGGCGGCGGCGTCTCCGCAGGGGGGCGCTCCAGGGGGGGTGACGCCGGATTCGGTGCGGGATCCGCTGGGGCCCCTGAGGCACACGCCCCCAAGAGAGCGATGACCGGAAGCGCGAACAGCCGACGAGGTCGCATGGACACCTCTGAGCAGTCGGGAAGGTAAAGAAGCGGGTCGAACCAAGGTACATCCCCAGGGGTGCCGGGATCCAACCGTTTGGGAACCGTTCGCCCTCTGACGCTTTTCCCCGACCAACCGCGCCTCTATTCTCAGAGGTCACACCTCTCCCAGAGGTGTTGACCCTTCCACGGGCTCTGCCCCCATCCGGGAATCCATGAATCGACTTGCGGGCCGCACCGCCCTGATCACGGGAGCCACCGCAGGCATTGGCGAGGCGTGCGCCCGGGCGTTCGCGGGCCACGGCGTTCGCCTGATCCTGGTGGGCAGGAGGGCGGAGCGGTTGGAGGCGCTTGGTGACGAGCTCGGCAGGGCCGGGGGCGTCACGGTCCGGACCCGAGCCCTGGACGTCCGGGACCGGGAGGACATCTCACGATTCGCCAGCGAGCTGGAATCCGAAGGAGTTCAGGTGGACATCCTGGTGAACAACGCCGGGAAGGCGCGGGGTCTGGATCCGCTTCACGAAGGCGATCCCGACGACTGGGACGAGATGATCGACACCAACGTGAAGGGCCTCCTCTACTTCTCCCGAGCCTTCCTTCCGGGGATGGTGGAGCGGAACCGAGGGCACGTCATCAACATCGGCAGCACCTCCGGGCGCTGGACCTACCCCAGGGGGAACGTCTACTGCGGCACCAAGTTCGCCGTCGTGGGCATCACCGAGGGGATGAACCTGGACCTGGCGGGAACCAAGGTGCGGGTGTCCAGCGTCGACCCCGGGCTGGTCGAGACGGAGTTCTCTCAGGTCCGATTTCACGGAGACGAGGACCGGGCCGAGGGAGTCTATCAGGGCTACACGCCACTTGCCCCGCACGATGTGGCCGACGCGGTCCTCTACGTGGCGAACGCGCCAGAGCACGTCGACGTCTTCAACCTGGTGATCCTCCCCACGGATCAGCGCCACTCCATGCTGGTCCACAAGGAGGACGGGTAGGGCTTCGGCCCTCCCGGCCCCGTGTCTCCCCGCAATGCGTCTCCCGGGCTGATCGTCTTCGCCCTGTGGCTCCTGGTCTTCGCGGCGTCGAGCCAGATCATGATCATCTCGCCGATCCTCCCTCAGATCGGGGAGGAGTTGAACATCGCCGACGCCGTCCTGGGGACGCTGGTGTCGGCCTACGCCCTCATGGTCGGGGTCTTCGCCATCATCTCGGGTCCGATCTCCGACAAGATCGGCCGGCGCCGGATCCTGCTCCTGGGCACGGGGATCATGGCCATCGCCCTGGTCATGCACGTCCTGGTGGTGGACTACCTGTCCTTCCTCGCCGTGCGGGTGTTTGCGGGGATGGCGGGGGGAGTATTGAGCGGCGCAGCGGTGTCCTACGTCGGCGACTACTTCCCCTACAACCGCCGGGGATGGGCCACGGGTTGGATCATGAGCGGATCCGCCTTCGGCCAGATCATCGGGATTCCCCTGGGGATCGTCCTGGCGGGCCGAATGGGCTTCCGGGCGCCCTTCCTGCTCTTCGCCGTGACGATGTTCCTGGCCTTCTTCCTGATCCTGTTCCGGATTCCCCAGCCCGACGTGAAGCGCTCCCAGAAACGGCTCTCGGTGAAGGGGGCGCTGTCGGACTACATGGGCATGCTACGGCGCCCCGAGATCGCCTGGGCCGCCGTGGCCTTCTTCATGATGTTCCTGGGCGTCAGCCTCTACGTGGTCTACCTCCCCACCTGGCTGGAGCGGGAGCTCGGAGCGACGCCCGGCGCCATCGCCACCCTCTTCCTGGTCGGGGGTCTGGCCAACGTCCTCACCGGCCCCCAGGCGGGACGGATCTCGGACAGGGTGGGGCGGAAGGGGATCATCCTCCTCTCCTGTACGGGTCTCTTCGTGGTCATGCTCCTCACCACGGTGCTCGTCCAGGAGTTCTGGATCGCCTACCCGGTCTTCTTCCTGATCATGGTGGGCGTGGCCATGCGGATCAGCCCGTTCTCGGCCCTCCTCACCGCGCTCGTGTCGGACGAGCGGCGGGGCGCACTGATGAGCCTCACCGTGGCGCTGGGCCAGGTCGGCTTTGCCGTCGGCGCCGGCATTGCGGGCCCCCTCTATGATGGCCCAGGCTACTGGAGCACCACCGTACTCGGGGCCTTCTCGGTACTGGCCATGGGGCTCATCGTCTGGTACGCCGTGCCCGAGCCCTCGGTGGACGCGGGGCACGTCGTCGTCCCGACGCCGGCGGTGGACGGCTGATCCCCGCTTTCATCCCAGCGCGGCACAGCCGAAGTTGTCGGGGCCGGTGCCTTTGTTGAGCCGACGACGGATCGGCGAGGAGTGTCTTACGGAGAGGGAGCGATGTCCGACGTAGTCTTCGAACACACGGGTCCGGTCCAGCTGCTTCTGGTGGAGGACGCCCTCGACCAGGCCCTCTTCATCCGGGCCATGTTGGACCCCGAACTGTTCGACGTCACCCACGCCCAGGACGGGATGCAGGGCTGGGAGATGTTCGAAGCCGGAGATTTCGAGATCGTCATCACCGATCTCAACCTGCCGGCCCTCGACGGCTTCGATCTGACCCGTCGGATCAAGGCCAAACGAGTCCCCACTCCGGTCCTGGCCACGACGGGCTTCACCTCGCCGGGCTACGCCGAGTCGGCCTATCGCGCCGGCGTCGACGGTGTCCTGCACAAGCCCGTGGATGAGGTGGACCTGCTTCGTACCCTCCGTAAGCTCCTCCCGGGCCGGATCCCAGAGCCGGTGCGCCCTCCCAGCGTCTTCGCTCTGGGGGCCCACCCCGGCGACGTCGTTCAGGGCTGCGGGGCGACTCTCGCCTTCCATCGCGCGCAGGGCCACGAGGTCATGATCTTCGTCCTCTCCGTCGACCCGAGGGGGGAGGGCCTCGACCGCGCGGCGGCCCGGAGGGCGGCGGACCGGATCGGCGCCCGGGTGCTGATTGCGGACCCGACCCACGATGAGGACGATGTGACCACACGGCAGATGCTCCTGGCGCGGATCGTGGACGAGGTGGCGCCGGACGTCGCCTACATCCCCTCGCTGGCGGACAACGCCATCTGGCGCAAAGAGGCCCACCGGATCGGGCGGGCCGTCCTCCGGGACATGCGGGCGGTTCTCGCCTACCCGACGCCGTCGGCGACGCTGGACTTCCGTCCCGGCTTCTTCAAGCCCATCGAGCCCTATCTGGACACCAAGTTGGCGGCCCTCGACGCCCTGAGCGCCTCGGATCCCGACCCGGGCCTGGGGCGGGCCTTTGCCAAGGCATCGGCGCGGTACTGGGGGCGGTTGGCGGACTTTCAGCTGGTGGAGCCCTTCGAGGTGATCAAGGAGGCCAAGTGAGGAGTACGCAGACCTTCGGAAGGGCTTGTTCGACCCTCCACCTCGGCCCCGGGACGGTGGCCAGGACGCTGACAGGGTGCGTGGCGGTGATGGCTCTCTCGGCGATCCCGGCCCGGGGCCAGGCCACGTCGGTGCCGGAGCCGGATCCCATCGCTGCCGGAGTCCGGGCGGCCCCGGGCACGTATGATACCTCGCTGGATGTGATCCATTACGATGTGGAGCTCTCCCTATCCGACGACACGGACTGGATCGCCGGCACCGCCCGCCTCCGGGTTCGGGCCGAGGCGGCGGGAGCCGACGAGTTGGTCCTCGACTTCACCGGCCTCGCAGTCGAGGGCGTCCGGGTCGATGGCTCCGAGGTCCAGGCCGTACACCGGGCCGGACGCCTCTCCGTACCGCTGGGGCGGGCCCTTGCCCAGACCGAGGAGGTCGTGGTCGAGGTCTCCTATCGGGGGACGCCCGACGACGGTCTGATCCTTCGTGACAACGTCCACGGCCGGCCTTCGGCCTTCGTCGACAACTGGCCGAACCGAGCCCGCTTCTGGTTGCCCTCCGTGGATCACCCCTCGGACAAGGCCACGGCGCGAATCACGGTGCACGCCCCGGCGGAGTGGGAGGTCATCGCCAACGGCCGTCGGGTGGGCCAGCCCTATCCGACCCCGCCCGAGGATGCCGCAGACGGACCCGAGACCGGCCCGACACGCACCTGGGTCTACAACACCGAGGTCCCTCACCCCAGCTACACCCTGGTCGTGGGCGCTGCGGAGATGGAGATCACCCCCCTGGGCACGGCAGCGTGTGGTCGCGCCCCCGCCTCGTCCCGTGCGGATGGGTGCATCGAGGTCACCACCTGGCTCTTTCCGGAGAGCGTGGAGGCCGCCTCCCCATCCTTCGTGCGTTCTATGGAGATGGTGGACTTCTTTTCCGACGTCCTCGGGCCCTACCCCTACGAGAAGCTGGCCCACGTCCAGTCCTCCACCCGCTTCGGCGGGATGGAGAACAGCTCCGCCATCTTCTACGATGAGGAGGCGCTGGCCGCAGGCCGGAACATCGAGGGAACGGTGAGCCACGAGATCGTCCACCAGTGGTTCGGCGACTCCGTCACGCCGGCGGACTGGGCCCACCTGTGGCTGTCCGAGGGCTTCGCCACCTACTTCGGCTCAGTCTTCTTCGAGTACGCCGACGGAGAGGAGGCCTTCAGGGAGCGGATGGCTGGCACCGCCGAGGGATACCTCAGCTCCGGGGACACCCTGGGAGTGGTGGTCAACACCGCCGCCACCAACCTCTTCGACCTCCTGAACCGCAACAGCTACCAGAAGGGCGGTTGGGTCCTGCACATGCTCCGGGGCGTCGTGGGGGACGAGGCCTTCTTCGCCGCCATCCGTGAGTACTACGATCGGTATCAGAACTCCGTGGCGGACTCCCAGGACTTCCAGAGGGTCGTGGAGGAGGAGACGGGGGTGGAGCTCGACTGGTTCTTCGAGCAGTGGCTCCATCAGCCCGGGTACCCCGTGCTGGGCGTGGACACGGCTCCCAGCGCGGCCGACCGGGGAATCCGGGTCACCCTGTCTCAGCTCCAGGGCGACTATGCCCCCCGCTTCCGGCTTCCTCTGCAGCTGGAATTCCGGTGGGGCGACGAAAGCCGCCGCGAGACGATCGTCCTCACCGGCGCCCGAGAGGACTTCGTCTTCGATGACGTCCCGGCCTCGGCTCAGGTCACGGTCGATCCCGATGGGCGAGTTCTCAAGCGCCTTGCAGCCGGGTCCTGACCCCACCACCTTTCGGCTCACGCCCCGTCCACTCCGTCCCGTGGGCGGGGCGTACCTTCCCCTGACGGATCCGGAGGCCATATGGCGGCTGGCCCTCACCTGGAGTTCGAGCGGGACATCGTCGAGATCCAGGATCAGATCGAGAAGCTCAACGACCAGGCCCAGACCCGGGGCATCGACGTATCCCGGGAGTTGGAGCACCTGCAGACGAAGCTCGAGATCCTCCGTCGGGAGACCTACGACAATCTCCGCCCCATCGAACAGGTCCAGGTCGCCCGGCACCCCCAGAGACCCTACACCCTCGACTACCTCGAGCAGGTATTCACGGACTTCGTGGAGCTCCACGGGGACCGGGCCTTCCGGGACGACGAGGCCATCGTGGGCGGATGGGCCCGCCTGGATGGGAACTCGGTGATGGTCATCGGCCATCAGAAGGGCCGGGACATGAAGCAGAACCTGCGCCGCAACTTCGGCATGCCTCACCCGGAGGGGTACCGGAAGGCGCTTCGACTCATGAAGCAGGCCGAGAAGTTCGGCCGGCCCGTCATCACCTTCATCGACACGCCGGGGGCCTACCCGGGTCTCGGTGCCGAGGAGCGGGGGCAGGCCGAAGCCATCGCCACCAACCTCCGGGAGATGGCCCGCCTGCGGGTCCCCACCCTCTCCGTCGTGATCGGGGAGGGAGGCTCGGGTGGGGCGCTGGCTCTCGGGGTGACCGACCGTATCCTGATGCTCGAGCACAGCATCTACTCCGTCATCTCTCCAGAGGGGTGCGCCGCGATCCTCTGGCGGTCCGCGGAGCACAAGGAGAAGGCCGCCGATGCCCTGAAGATCACCTCCGCCAACCTGGTCTCCCTGGGTGTGGCCGACGACGTCATCGCCGAGCCTCCCGGCGGGGCCCACGCAGACTGGGCAGATACGGCGCGGCGGGTGAAGGACGCCATCTCCCGGCACCTCGCCGAGCTCTCCTCCCTGGACGAGTCCACCCTCCTTGAAGGCCGCTGGGCCAAGTACGAGGGGATGGGGATGTGGCTGGGCGAGGACGAATCCGAGGGGTCGTGATGGCGTCGGGGTTTGCCGAGGTCCACTTCAAGGGCACCCGCAAGGACTACTTCACCTACGCCAACCTGGAGCTCATTCCGGGGCGCCACGTGGTGGTCCAGGCGGACCGGGGCGAGGACGTGGGCGAGGTCACCGCCGTCGGCCTCATCGCCGAGCGGAAGTGCTCCTCATCGGGAGGGTGCGCCACGCCGACACCGGACCGGCGGGTCCTGCGCATCGCCCAGGATGACGAGGTGGCCCGTCTCGACGATCTGCGGAAGGACGAGGCCCGGGTTCGCCAGGAAACCCGGACCCTGGTCGCCAAGCACGACCTCAAGATGAAGGTCACCGAGGCGGAGTGGCAGTTCGACCGCAACCGGCTGATCATCTACTTCACCGCCGAGCGCCGAGTCGACTTCCGGGAGCTGGTCCGGGATCTGGCCCGTAGCTTCCGGACCCGAATCGAACTTCGGCAGATCGGCGTCCGGGACGAGGCCGCGCTCCTGGGCGGGGTGGGGCGTTGTGGCCGGGAGCTGTGCTGCTCCACCTGGATGCCCGAGCTGAAGCCAGTGAGCCTGCAACTGGCCAAGGATCAGCGGCTCTCCCTGAACCCGGCCCAGATCTCGGGCTGCTGCGGCCGTCTCATGTGCTGCCTGATGTACGAGCACAAGACCTACGTCGAGGCTCGACGGCGATTCCCCCGAGAGGGTCGGACGATCCACACCCGCCAGGGGCCAGAGAAGGTGCTTCACGTCGACGTGTTGCAGGAGCGGATCACCCTCCGAGATCCCCAGGGGAACCGTCGGGTGGTGTCCCTCGGTGACCTGAAGAGCCAGGTCGGTGGGAGTGGTGGCGACGGGGGCGGTGGAGACTCAGGCGCTGAAGACCCGGGCGGCGGTAGCCCTGGCGGTGGAGACGACTGACGTGTCCCGATATTACCTGACCACCCCCATCTACTACGCCAGCGGCGAGCCCCATATCGGGCACGCCTACACGACGATCCTCGCCGACGCCCTGGCGCGATTCCATCGACAGGCCGGAGATGAGGTCTGGTTCCTCACGGGGACCGATGAGCACGGCCAGAAGATGCAGGAGGAGGCGTCGCGCAGGGGGATCGAGCCTCAGGCCCTGGCAGACCGGATGGCGGACCGCTTCAGGGAGGCCTGGGAAGGTCTCGACATCGGCTTCGACCGCTTCATCCGCACCACGGAGCCGGAGCATATCGCCGTGGTACAGGCCTTCTACCAGCGCCTCCACGACCGAGGACACCTCTACGAGGGATCCTACACCGGGTGGTACTGCGTTCACGAGGAGCGCTACTGGACCGAGAAGGACCTGGGCGAAGAACAGACGTGTCCGGACTGCGGCCGACCGGTGCAGGAGATCCAGGAGACCAACTGGTTCTTCCGCATGAGCGCCTTCCAGCAGGATCTGATCCGCCACATCGAGGAGAACCCGGACTGGATCACACCCAAGGTCCGGAAGAACGAGATCCTGGGCTTCCTGCAGCAGGACCTCGGCGACCTCTCCATCTCCAGGCCCATGACTCGCCTCCGGTGGGGCGTTCCCATCCCCTTCGCCCCGGAGCACGTGGCTTACGTGTGGGTCGACGCCCTGATCAACTACTTCACCGGTTCAGGGGCACTCCCCGCCGACCCTGCCGCCGAAGACCCGGCGTGGGACGACACCTCGGGATCGTGGTGGCCTGCGGACCTTCACATCCTCGGAAAGGACATCCTCACCACCCACGCCGTGTACTGGCCCACCCTGTTGCTGGCCGCCGGGCTCCCCCTGCCCCGGCGTCTCCTGGCCCACGGGTGGTGGGTGGTAGGCGACACGAAGATGTCCAAGTCTCTGGGCAACGTCATCGACCCCCTGGCCATCAAGGAGGAGTTCGGTGTCGACGCGTTGCGTTGGTACCTCCTCCGGGAGATGCCCACGGGACAGGACGCCTCCTACACCCCGGAGCGCTTCCTCATCCGCTACGAGGAGCTGGCGAACGTCCTCGGCAACCTCGCCTCCCGGGCGCTCAGCATGACGGTTCGGTATCGGGACGGGCTCGTTCCCGACGCGGCCGACCACGGACTCCGGGAGGAGGCCCAGCGGGCCCGGGATGCGAGCCGGGACGCCATCGACGGGTTCCGGGTCCACGACGCCCTGGCGGCGGCCATGGACTTCGCCCGGGAGGCCAACGGGTACGTCGAGGAGCGCGAGCCGTGGGCGCAGGCCAAGGACCCCGATCGCGCCGCCGATCTGGATGAGACGCTGGCCTCTCTCGCCCGGGCCCTCGTCGTTCTCACGGCCCTCCTCCAGCCCGTCTGCCCCGGCAAGATGGCCGACCTGGCCGGACGGCTCGGCCTCGACGATGTCCCCACCGTGGCCGACGCCTTCACCGTGGCTCTCAACGGTCGCTCCGTGACGAAGGGGGCGCCTCTCTTCCCCCGTAAGTGAGGCACCGAAAACCCTCGGATTCAAGGAGCCTAACAGCATCGTTGACCCCGTTTCTGAGGGCCGTCTAGCTTTCAGATAGCGCGTTGAGACCGGCGTCGGGCCCTCTGGCTCGGACGGTTTCGAGCCAACGCGCCAGAAAGAGGGGGTCGGGTCGACCGTCCCCGCTGACTCGCGGCAGGCGGGATCTCATGTCCACAGATCGCTGGACGTTCCTGATTCTCCGGGACACCGGAACGCCCGTCCGACAGTTCTCGGCCTCGTCGAGCTGGGTTCGGCGCGTCGGGGGCGGTGGGGGTGTGCTGGCCGTGCTGATCCTGGGGCTGACGGCCTGGGGAGTGGTGGCGTCATCGGCGCACGTCGAGGCCCGGCACCTCCGCGAGAAGAATGGAGTCCTGACGGCGGAGCTGGAGATCCTGCAGGAGCGTATCGCCTCGGTGGAGGGTTCGCTGGGGCAACTCGCCGAACGGAACGCCGAGGTTCGGGACCTTGCCGGCCTGGAGGAGATCGACGGAGAGGTTCTGAAGGTGGGCGTCGGGGGGCCCGGTTCCCTGACTCCGGAGCGATCACCGCTCTGGCGCCTGGATCAGAACACGGGTGCCCAGGCCTTCGCAGCGTCCTACGACCTGAGCGCACTGGAGCGGCGGGCCCGTCTCCTGGCCGAGAGCTTCACCGTGGCCAACGACTCACTCCGCTCCCGGGTGGACCTCCTTCAGGCCACGCCCTCCATCCTCCCCACGTCCGGGTGGCTGAGCAGCCGGTTCAACCGCTCACGGGTCCACCCCATCCTGAACACGGCTCGACCCCACTACGGCGTCGACGTGTCCGCCCCGGCGGGCACGCCGATCCTGGCCTCCGCCAAGGGACGGGTGGTCCGGGCCGGTTGGGTGCCGGGGCTGGGTCAGATGGTGGAGATCGACCACGGCTTCGGGTACGTCACGCGATACGGACACGCCTCCAGGCTCCACGTTCAGGCCGGGCAGAGCGTGGATCGGGGTCAGCTCATCGCCGAGGTGGGATCCTCCGGGCTCGCCACGGGACCACACCTGCACTACGAGATCTACGTGAACGGAGAGCCCCGGAATCCGATGAACTTCGTGATCCCCGACGGCACCTGACCTCTCCCCCGGGTACGCGAAGAAACCGCTCCCAGGAGGTTGTGGCTCCTGGCCTTCCGCCACTACTTTCTCCCGTCTGTCAAATTCCAGGACACATGGGAGCGATTTCATGAAGCGCAGTCTACTTCTTCTTGCAGGGGTCTCTACGACCCTGGCCGCCTGCGGACCGACCGAGGTGGTGGTCACGGCGGAGCTGGATGCCGAGGATCCCGCCACGGGCTCCGCAATGATGCGCTCGGTATCCGACCTAGAGATCCAGCTTCTTCCGTTCGACCGGGACGCCGTCTTCGATTCGATGGCCACGGCCTACGGCACGCCGGAGCCCCCGATCCCCGGAGAGATCCTGGACGCCCAGGAGGCGATCGCCGCGGCCCAGGAGGAGTGGCGTGATACGGAGAATCGCTGGAACACCCTCCGGGACACGCTCCAGACCATCTCGGACTCTCTCGAGAACTACAACCGCGGCGAAGCCCGCTACGTGGCCCTCTTCAACGAGTTCAACGACCTGGACACCGAGCTTTCCACGGTGGAGCGGCAGATGAACACCGCCTTCGAGCGCTTCGACTCACTCCAGCAGGCGAACATCGGGGCAGCGCAGGCCGTCCGGATGGAGCGTGAGAGCTGGGCGGCCGACGCCTTCGCCGAGGTGAGCGACGTCTGGACCGAGAAGGTGCGGGCGTCGGGCTTGAGCGTTGCGGTCGACACCACGAACGCGAGCGGTGTCGCCACCATGGCGGTCTCGCCGGGTGAGTACTGGGTGCACGCCCGGTACGACGAGGTCTACAACGAGCTGTACTGGAACGTGCCGATCACGGTAGAGGGGGGCGATCCGTTCACGATCACCCTGACCCGAGATAACGCCGAGGTCCGGCCGAAGCTCTAGTGCTGCGTCTCAGGGGTCATTCCTTCTGACGTACCCCACCAGGTCGGAGCCATATCCGCCGAGGGAGAGCCTCGGGTGCCGAGCGGCGCCCGGGGCTCTTCGCATTGTAGGCCAAGGGTGCCGGGTCAAGGGTCACCGGCACCGTGTGCCCAGGGCCTTCGGTGTATCCCTCCTAAAGGGGGTAGGAGTTCTGAGCCAACTCACGACGCTGTAGATTGCGTCTCCCTGCTACAGCCCCGGAGCCACCATGTCCGAACGGAGCCCATCCCCCCTCCTGACCGTCGACGCCGACGGGATCGCGTGGGTGACCTTCGCCGACCCGGACCGGCGCATGAACGTCCTGGACGAGGCCACAATGGCTCGTCTCGAAGAGCACCTGACGTGGCTCGCAGACCAGACGAGCGAGGTCCGGGCCGTGGTCTTCTCCAGCGGTAAATCCGATTCCTTCATCGCCGGAGCCGACATCGAGGCGATCGGGGGTCTCCAGGGCTCTTCCGATGCTGAGGCGAAGGCCCGGGAGGGCCAGCGCGTCTTCCAGCTTCTCCACGACCTGCCGGTCCCGACGATCGCGGCGATCCACGGGATCTGTCTGGGTGGTGCTACGGAGCTGGCCCTGGCCTGCGACGTCCGGATCGCCAGCTCCGACGAAACCACCCGGATCGGCCTCCCCGAGGTGCAGCTCGGCCTGCTCCCCGGCTGGGGCGGCACGACCCGCCTCCCTCGCCTGATCGGTCTCCGGGCAGCCCTGGACATGATCCTGACGGGGAAGCGTGTGCGGGCCCGCTCGGCTAGGAAGACCGGGCTGGTGGACGAGCTCGTTCCGCCGGAAGGGTTCCGGGAGACCGTCCGTCGAGCCGTGCTCCGGATCCTGGACGGATGGGAGCCGGGCTCCGACGGCCCGGGGGTGGTGGACCGGGTCCTGGCCGGGACCGGGGCGGGCCGGCGAGTGGTGCTCTCCCAGGCCCGGGCGAACGTCCTGGAACGTGCCGGAGGTCACTACCCCGCCCCCTTCAAGGTCCTGGAGATCCTCCCGGACATCCTGTCCCTCCCCGTAGACGAGGCGCTCCGGGTCGAGGCACGGGCCTTCGGTGCTCTCGCGGCGACGAAGGTCCACCGGCACCTGCTTCACGTCTTTCACCTCCGGGAGGACGCCCGGAAGGTGACGCTGGCGCTCCCCGGAGCGGAGGCCGGCGACGTGTCACGTATGGCGGTGCTGGGGGCCGGAGTGATGGGCGGTGGGATCGCCCAGCTAGCGGCGGGGAACGGGATCCACGTTCGCATGAAGGACATCCGGGATGACGCGGTGGGAGGCGGGCTCAAGCACGCCCGCGATCTCTTCCAGAAGGGGGTGAAGCGTCGGCGCATGACACCCCGTGAGGCCGACGAGGCCATGGGACGGATCACCGGTACCCTCTCCTACGACGGCTTCAGCGGCGTCGACCTGGTGGTGGAGGCGGTCGTGGAGCGGCTGGAGGTGAAGCGCTCCGTGCTCCAGGAAACGGAGCGCGCCGTGGGGAACGACTGTATCCTCGCCACCAATACCTCCTCCCTCCCCATCGACGACATCGCCGGCGCCCTGGAGCGGCCGGATCGGTTCTGCGGCATGCACTTCTTCAACCCGGTCCACCGCATGCCACTGGTGGAGGTGATTCGAGGCGGAGCAACCTCCCCCGACACCCTGGCCACCGTGCACGCCCTGGCGGTCCGGATGGGGAAGGTCCCTGTGGTGTGCGGCGACGGTCCGGGCTTCCTGGTGAATCGGATCCTCGGCCCCTACCTCAACGAGGCGGGCCACCTCCTCGTGGCCGGGGTCTCGGTGAACGAGTTGGACGAGGCCATGACGAACTTCGGGATGCCCATGGGTCCGGGCCGACTCCTGGACGAGGTCGGGATCGACGTGGCTCGACACGCCGGGGAGACACTCCACGAGGCCTTCGGTGATCGCCTCGCCCCAGCGCCGATCCTGGAGCGAATGCTCGAGGCGGACCGCCTGGGCCGGAAGAACGGGCGGGGCTTCTACCGCTATGAAGACGGCGAGGAGAAGGGTGTCGATCCCGAGGTCTACGCCGACCTCGATCTCCCGGACCCGGCCGCCGGGGCGCACTCTGGAGAGGAGATCCGACTGCGCCTCCTCCTGGTCATGATCAACGAGGCGGCCCGGATCCTGGGGGATGAAATCGTCACGACGGCAGCGGCTGTGGACCTGGGGATGATCATGGGGACCGGGTTCCCCCCATTCCGGGGCGGCCTCCTCCGCTTCGCCGACGAACAACACCCCCGAGCGATCCTGGAGCGGACCCGGGCCCTCGCCGAATCCGGGGGAGAACGCTTCGAGCCCGCACCGGTCCTCGTGGAGCTCGCCGAGGACGGGGGCACCTTCTACGAGGCGTTCGCGGGCCCATGATTCGCGTGGAGACCCTGAACACACGTCCGTCGTGAGGGCGACGCCGCCCACGGTCCACATCCACTATCGGCGGCCCCCGGACCGGGAGGACGTCTTCGTTCAGCATCTCGTATTGGACGGCCCGGAGGTGAAGGTCACCGTTCAGCCGGCGACTCCCATCGACGGGCCGGTGACAGTGGAGGGTCGGACGGTCCTGGAGCCGGGCTCGCCGGTCGTCTGGTTCACCTTTCCAGGTGCGTGGCACGACATCGGCCTGTTCCACACCGCCGACGGCCGCTACACCGGCCTCTACGCGAACGTCATCACCCCATGCCGCCTCCACAGCGTCGGGAGCGGCCCACCTCTGAAATGGGAGACGACGGACCTCTTCCTGGACGTGTGGATGGACGGGGAGGGTTCCGCGCGCATCCTCGACGAGCCGGATTTCGAGGCGGCGGTAGCACGAGGGTGGGTTGCCCCGAGTACAGGGGCCCGAGCTCTCCGTGAGGCTCAGCGTCTCGAGCGAGACGCGGGCTCGTCCTGGCCCCCGGAGGTGGTCCGGGAGTGGACGTTGGAGAGGGCTCGGGCCCTGATTCCCTAGTCGTCGTCCTCGACGTCGACCCGGTGCGCCGCGCAGAGGCGGGGGTAGTCCAGGTATAGCTCCTTGAGTACCGCCGGGTCCTCCCGGAGGCAGTCGATCAGGCGATCGTAGCCCTCCAGGGAGGAGGCCGGGATGGTCACCTTCTCCGAACGGAAGTCCCCCCCCTCGGCGAAGAGCAGCCGGACCTCGACCCGGTCGCTCATGCGCCGGACTCGCCCTCACCCACCCCGGTCTCCTCCTCCATCTCGGCAAGGATCGCCTCGACGGCGGCCTGGATGCCGGGGAAGGAAGTGTCGCCGAGGCGCTGGGCCGCTCCACCCTGGCTGACGAGGACGCTGGGCGTTCCGGTCACACCGAGGAGCTCACCAAGCTTCATGTTCGCAGAGACCAACGCGGCGTGGCGGTCGCTCCGCAGGCAGGACGAGAACGACCCCTCGTCGAGCCCCAGCTCACCAGCGTAGTCCTCGAAGAGGCCCAGGGGAGCGGTGGACGAGGTGGCCCAGACGCTCTGGTTCTGGAAGAGGGCTCCGTGGTACTCCCAGTACTGGTCCTGATCCGCGGCGCAGCGGGAGGCCCGAGCCGCCACGAAGGCGTGGGGATGGATGGAGGTCAGCGGAAAATCGTAGAAGACGAACTTCACGTTCCCGTCTGGGACGAGACCCGATTCGATCTGGGGCTTCACCAGGGCGGCGAACTGACCACACCCCGGGCACTGGTAGTCCCCGAACTCGTGGATGGTGATCGGGGCATCCTCGTTGCCCAGCACCATGCCCTGGGCGATCTCGACGATCTGTGCGTTGTCGTCCATCCCCTCGAAGTCCACCGGCTCGAGGGCGGCGTTACCCGCGCCTCCACAGGCGGCCACGGCAAAGGTGAGCGCGGCTAGCCCGGCAGAGTTC